>JAEEGL017410391.1_pt1 | contig 35299 bp, 30 predicted proteins | sample 9134231 | NCBI WGS metagenome assembly JAEEGL01 (sample SAMN16246548, study PRJNA631951) | gut metagenome | biome: gut microbiome; feature: rumen; material: fiber-attached | host: Bos | place: Iran: Karaj | collected 2018-10 | reverse complement strand
GTCAACCCTGTACGGCGGGAATATTCGATTTTTATAGCATCTCCAATCCCTATCCTTCTGAACGTAGGAAATTTTTCAAGCAGAATTTTTCCGACAGTATCTTTACCTGAAAACTGTTTGCCTGATAAAACTATTAACCTATCTGCCATAATTATTCTTCACTTAAAGTCAAACTGATTCTTCTATCTTCCGGGGAGAATTTAACTATTTTAACATCAATTGTATCGCCCTCTTTAAGAACAACATTATGCTTGTTCTGGTAATCAACCATATCATCATTTTGCAAAAGTGCCTCAACACCGTCAAATACTTCGACAAAAGCACCAAAATGTTTAATTCTTGTTATCTTACCTTGAGTTTTGTCCCCTTCTTTAAGTTTAGCATAAGCTTCTTCCCAAGGATCTTTTTCAAGATTTTTCAAACTAACGCTTATTCTTTGCTTATCGTGGTCAATGACAATAATTTCAACATCAATCATATCACCGACTTTTAGGACATCTGACGGATGATCAACCCATTTCCAAGAAATTTGAGAAAGAGGAAGCAGTGCATCAACTCCACCAATATCAACAAATGCGCCAAAATCAGTAATTCTGACGACTTCACCCTTCATAACCTTGCCGACTTCAACAGCAGCCAGAGTATCTCGTTTTAAATCTTCCTTATCTTCAGAATAAACACGTTTATTAGAAAGAATAAAGTTGCCCTGTTGGACGTCCATCGTCAAAATTTTGAGTTCAAGAGTAGAACCGATAATATCATCCATTGATTTTACTCTCAAATGGCTTGAAGGAATAAATCCTCTGATACCTTTAACCTCAACCAAGACACCGCCTTTAACAATCGAAACGACCTGTCCTTCAACGGTCTGATTTGAAGCTTTGGCATCTTCAAGTTCTCTCCAGTTATATGCCATTGCAACTTTTTTATAGGAAAGAGTAAATCTTCCATCCTCATCTTCTTCACGAATAATAAGGAATTCGTACTCCTTACCTTTTTCCAAAGTTTTTTCAATTGGAGTGTTTTTATCCACAACAGCTTCCCTTTCAGGAACATAAGCCGCAGTTTTGGCACCGATATCAACAACAGCACCCTGTGAGTCATAGGAACATATAATCCCTTTAACCAAATCGCCTTTTGTAAAGCTATAATCATAGTTTGATAGCAGCTTTTCAAATTCTGAGTCAGAATAACTATGCTCTTGTGCCATGCCACACTCTCCAAATTAACACATAAAACTTCTGATATCATTATACAGATTTTTATAAAATTGTAAAGGTTGACTACATAAGACTTAACACGAATTCTCAATAAAAAACGGGAGAATTTCATATTCTCCCGCAGTTTCTATTCTGTAAACATATTATCAAAAACTATAAGTGAAAGTCGGTCTTCTTTGATTAAAGCGCATTTTTTTATGAACGAAGAAAAGAAACTTTCCTCCTCAACTTGCTCATCAATATAGCCCTGTAAAAAAGATTGTGTCATATAATCCCGTTGTGCTTCCGCTGTTTCTAAAGCTAAAGAAAGCGATTTTGTTATGTTTTTCTCATGTTCAAGTGCAGTCTCAAATACTTCAAAAGCACTCGAAAACGAAAAATGCGGAGCTTCTACTGTCTCAAGCGAAACCTGAGAATTTCTGTTATAAATATAATCTACCAGCCCTGAGGCATGTTCAATTTCTTCCTGTGCTTGTTTTTTCATCAATTTTTCAAGTCCTTTAAGTCCCTTATCCTTAAAGTAAAGTGCCATAGAAAAATAAGCATATGAAGAATAAAATTCACGATTTATCTGTAAATTTAAAGCTTTTAAGACATTATCTTTCAGCATAATGTCCCCTCCAAAGCCCATGAACATTGCAATATGCTCTCATTGTGATTTCATTATATTTTGGTTTCATCTCCAATTCAGGCTTCTCACCTGCTTTGAGATATTTTCGTTTCACATATTTACCGTCAGGGGAATGAACTTCAATGAATTCAATATAGTGTTTTTCTTCACTCGGGTGCTCGCTTTTCCCGACCTTAACAAGCATTTTGTCATCTCTAATCTCAACAATGGGAATATGATGTTCATAGCCTATATCCTCATTATGCTCTTTTAAAAGTTCCATAGCCTCGCCGCAGCAAACCAATTCCCCTGCACCTTCATGCAAAATTTCAACTATGTTTCCGCAAATTGAGCATTTATAAATCTGCATCTTTTCAGTCATTTTTTACTCCTTTTCTAACAGACTTCAATCTGTCATTTGAGCATAAATGACTAAACAAAAAATAAAAAGAATACTTTGGGCTAACCCGAAAGGCTATTCATAAATTACTTTAATTACTTCATCTTCAAAAGTTTTAACGTTCTTGGGCTCTGTTATAAAATTCTGAATAAGAATTGCAACAACATAAGTTTTACCTTTTTTATCGGTTATAAAACCTGTTATACCTGAAACACCTGCTAAAGAACCAGTCTTAAGCCAAGCCTCACCTCTTAAATCGAACAGTCTTGAAGAAAGAGTTCCATCTCCTGGTTGAGCCATATTATATTTTAAAGTTTGGTATAATGAAGCATTGTTATATATATTAACAAGTGCATTTGTCATCCAGTCAACACTGACAAGGTTATTTCTTGATGCACCGCTTGCATCGGCAATGGATATTGAGTTTGAAGGAACTCTTTTACCGTTCCAATATTCTTTAAAAAATCTTGCTTCAAGTTCACTTGTTGCAGTTGCACTATATTTATTTGCTGTAGCAACTTTAAAAAGTGTTTCCGCATCTTTATTATCACTGTTTTGAAGAATTGAAGTATAAACAGAGCTGACAGGAGTTGTTACTTCTGCAATCTTCTTTGCATTTGAAGGAAGCAATTTTGAATTATAAGATGCATTTTTGATTTTAATATTATAAGTTGAAAACAAATCGTTTAATACATAAATAAAATATCTTCTCATAGAGCTGATAGGAACAGTTATTGTTGTTTTGCCTTTGATTGTTCCTACAAGTTCAACGACTTCAGGGTTAGTCCAATTATATCGGTTAACCATAAACTTTTTGCCCTGACCAAAGGAAAGAAGGTTAACAACAGACATCGGGTATTTTGAAGAAGAAGAAATCTTCACATCACCGTTAGTCGATTCTCCTGCCGTAACATTGATAACATTTCCGTCGAGATTATAAGCACTAAATTTTGGCATATAAGGATTTGTGTCGTTATCCCACATCCAACCCGTTCCCCATTCCTGACGGTCAAAAATACTGTCGTCAAAATATACGTTATTAAAGTTTTTCAAATTTTGAGAACGAAGTTCTTTAACAAGATCCTTTAAATCGTCTTTTTTTAGTCTGGGGTCTGCTCCGAGTTTAATATATAAATCATCTCCACAAGTATAAAATGCTGTTTTAAACTGATAGTCCTCACCAAGAGTCTCAATTGCGATTGCAGTTGTAAACAATTTTAATGTTGAAGCAGTATGCAAAAGTTTTTGCGGATTATATTCAAACTCAACTGCACCGGACTGTGCATCTTTAACAGAAATTGCAATAGTTGCATTTTTGTCCAAATCTGCTGATGATTTTATCAATTTGTCAATTTTTGCTAATGATTTTGCCTCGCAAACATTAGCAAAAGCTAATACTAAAAATACTAAACAAACTATACCGTAAAACGACTTTTTCATATCCTTAACCCTCGGAAATCTACTTTTAAATCTTATTATAAAATCTCAGTTTATACAAGAACTTTATACATAATAAAAAGGGTGCAAAATTTGCACCCTTTTTATTAAAACTTTCAAGAATTAAATATAGCTTTTCATTACAAATTCGATACCATTTTTAATTTTGATTTGAGGCTCGTTTTTGTCGTTTGTTATTCCCAACTTCTGTAAATATTGATTCATTTCGTCTTTATTTCTTGCAAAGACAACTACTTTGCCACCAACTTTCTTTAAACCTGAGAGACTTTGAAGTTCTGAATCTGTATCAAGTGTCAAATTTGCTCCGACAGATTTGAGTTTTGGAAGAGCTGTAATTTGTGTTTTATGCAAATCAAGCGAATCTTCAACGTAATCGACATTGCCCATCAAATATTGTTCTGACATTAGAGTGTGTTTAAGTTGGCAAAGTTTACTCTGGACTAACGGTGAAGAATATCTGCCGACAGTCTTTTCAATTTTGTTTTCTCCACTCGGATATACTCTTGATTCTTTATATTTTACAGTTGTTCCGATTTGTCTGCATAAAAACGAATCGCCTTTTGTCCAAACATCGGGACGATCATAACCATTTGTTCCACCCTGAACTCCGGTATATGCATCAGTCCATGGAGTTTTTTTCCTTCGAAGTTCTTGTTCTCTTTCACTGCAAGCTCTACCTAGAGTTGAAGCAGGAACACCTTCATTACCGTTCCTTATACTTTTTTCTATCATTGCTAACGAATATCTGCTTTCGAATGGCATAATTTTTTCCTTTACCTTGGGTAGTGGTTTATTAAAAACAAAACATAAATAAAATTGCCAAAAAATTTATAAAAATTTACCATGAAACTTTTTCATATGTTTCAGGGAAATTCAAATCAGCAAAAAGTTTAACAGCTTCATAGACTCTCGGCCCCGAGCGATTAATTATGTCCTCTTGTTCCTTTCTCAAATAAAATATTTTTTTATTCGGAAATATACTTTGGATAAAATCCACTTTATCAGGATAAGCAATAATAACTACATCCGGATCTGCTTTCATTGCAAAATCCGCACTAACTATGGGGTAATAATAGCTTAACCCATCCGTAACAGAAATATGACCTGAGTTTTTAATCACATCATTGATAAAGCTCTTGTTACCGACAGTGATTATAGGTTCTGTCTGAACTATATACAAAATCTTTTTAGGGTTATTAGTTTTATTTTGAGCAACTTTTAACTTAATATCAGAAATTAAAACCTCTCCCTCTTTCTCTTTTTGAACAATCGAGGCTATTTTTCTTATTCCCTCATAAATCTCATTTATTGAAGAAAATTCAAAATAAACAGGCTTTGTGCTTGTCAATTTTAATTCCCCAAGCATAGGTTTTGCCGAATTCATAGCAAAAAGATAATCGGGTTTTAATTTCAGCAAAAGCTCCATATTAACAAAGTATGTATCACCGATTTTTGGTTTGTTTTTAGTATCTTCAGGATAATTGCAGGTCGTTGAAACACCTAAAAGATTTTTTTCTGCACCTAAAGCATATATAATTTCTGTTGGAACAGGAGACAGTGAAACATAAGTTTGCTCAGCAAAACAAACTGATGAGGCTAAAAGAAATAAACTAATTAAATATTTGGATATGGAAATCTTCATCTGTGCTGATTACCTTAAAACTTATACCAAAAATATCCTGTAAGATTTCGGGGGTAAAAAATTCCTTTTTCTCAGCCGAAATAATTTTTCTCTCTTTTGTTATTCCGATAAAATAATCACCATAACTCGCAGAAAGATTAATGTCGTGGAGCACAATTAAAACCGTAATTCCTTTTGCAGTCAGTTTTTTGAGGATATTTAAAATTTTTATCTGATTAACCAAATCCATATTTGATGTCGGCTCATCAAGCATAAGAAAATCCGCATCGGAAACAAGACCAAGCGCAAAGTTAGCCTTTTGAAGCTCGCCTGAACTCAGGTTATCAATCAATGTCTTCTTTTTATCAAATATCTCAAGAGTTTCCAGAACTTCATCAATCTTCTTTTTATCACTGTTTGAAAGAAACCATTTCCAGCTCTGTCTGAAAAAAGATGACTCAACATATTCTTCAAGAGTTATCCCTTGCGGATATTTTATCCTCTGGGGAAGATAAAAAAGTTCTTTGCAATTTTTAGTTATATCAATACTTTGAGGTTTGATAATATCAGAAATAACTTTAAGTAAAGTTGTTTTTCCGACACCGTTTGGTCCTACAAGAACAGTTATTTTGTCTTTAGGAATATGGATTTTTGCATCTTTAAAAAACTGAATATTATCAATATTTAAGGAAAGATTTTTTATATCAATCACGGAACATCTCTCCTTTCCTTGTCAGGAAGAAGACAAAAACAGGAGCCCCGAGGAAAGCAACAATCAATCCTAAAGGTATCTGAATCGGATAAACAACTATTCTTGCTATAAAATCCGACAGTAAAATAAATGTCGCACCAATCAGAATATTTGAAACAAAAAGCCATCTGTAATCCTGCCCCAAAAGCATTCTTGAAATCTGAGGTGCAATAATTCCGACAAATCCTAAAATTCCTGCAGCAAAAACACTCAAAGAACTCAAAAATGCAGAAATACAAATAATAAGAATAAGATAGAAATTCTTTTGAGTTTTGTTCGATTCAAGTAAATCCGAATCAAGCCTTAAAAAGTTCAACTTCGGAATCATAAGACCAGCGAAGAAAAGTGCCACAAGAAAAAGCAAAAATAATGAACCGTTTGAAATGACTTCATTATTTGTCAGTCCGCCCGCCAAAATAAGAGTCATAGTATAAGATTTTTCCGGGCTTACAAGGATAATAAATGAAATCAAAGAACTGAAAAATATGTTTATTGAAAGTCCTATCAATATGAGCTTTGTGACCGAAAACCTGTTCAGCCCCGAAAAAATTATTACAAGGGCTGATGAAATCAAAGCACCAAAAAATCCGAAAACGGAATAGTTTGAACTGTTAAATAAAAGAACAGACAAAGCAATTCCCAGACCTGCCCCTGATGAAATACCAGTTATATATGGTTCTGCAAGTGGGTTTTTAGAAACCGCCTGCATAAACATTCCTGCTAATGCAAGGCAAACGCCTGCTATAACTGCTTTAACAGCTCTCGGATATCTCAAAAGAGATAATATCAAGCTATCCGTATCACTTGAGAGGTGAAAAGATTTCATAAGCATCTTAACACCAAAATCCTTGTATCCTGCGAAAATCGCAAGATACAAGGAAATAAGAAATAGTATTAGCAATATGAATATGATTACTTTTTTGTTCATAGCATAACTATATCACACATTTTGAAAAAGAATTAAATTTTCTCTTTCGATTCTCTTTCAGGTAATGTGTATTTTGCATAGATACCTGCCATGAAGTTTATGCCTGGAGCATAGTAGTTGTTGGAGATTGAATCTTTGTAAAGAGAAATCTTTTGATTTAACAAGTTATATACAGTTCCCTGCAGACTTACATCAAAGTTTTCAGTCTTAACAAGTTTAACTTCTCCACCAACTTTTACGTTAACATAACTTGGAGTCTTTGTATGTTCTTTAACATCTCCACCACCGAAATAATAGTGAACACCATCACCAAATTCAGCACCTGTAAACAATGTTAAACGTTCCCAAGGAGTCCAATAGAGGGTACCATTAATTCTGTTATATACATTACCCGGCAAGTTTTGGTTTGTATGTTTGTCTCTTGCAAAAGTATACGTATAGTTAACAGTTGCTTTGAATTTTTCATTAGGTTCCCATCTTGCGCCTGTTTCAAAGCCCCAAGATCTTGCATCATCAATGTTCTTATAACTACCGTTCCAAGTAATCGGATCAGAGAAATATCCGATGTAGTCTTTATAATCATGGTGGAACCAACCAAATTCAAATGCCAACTTGTCATCAAAGAAGCTTTGTTCAACTCCGGCATCCCAACCTGTCATCTTTTCAGCTTTCAAGTCATGATTTGGAACAAGTTTTGCCCAACCAAAATCAGCTTTACCAAATCTCTGATAAAGTGTCGGTGTATTTACACTTTGACCAAAACTGCCTCTGAATTTAGTTTTGGCACCTTCGATACCAAATGTAGGAAGAACTAATGCAGCTGAAACATCCGGTGTAACGTAAGTTCCGTAATCGCTGTTAGTTAATAATCTTGCACCACCTCTAATGAACAATATGTCTTTAATGTTGATTAAATCATTGATGTAAACATCATTTTGAATTGTGTGTCCTGAATAACCGTAGTCACGATCATATTTATCATAATCATAAGTCCACCAATTAAATTCTTGTCCAACATCATGTCCCATACCGTCTATAAACTCAGCATCGAAGTTATATCCGAGAGAAAGAGTGTTCCAATCAGCAATTTGGTAGTTGTGCTGAGTATTAAAGTCTAATCTTGTGCTGGAAATCTTTGACGTTGATCTGTATGTCGGATCTGAATTTATATTGTCTTCGTTAATAAAGTTATCAGATTCATTATGATAAACACCGAATCTTGCATCATAATTGTATTTATCGTTTACAACGTGATCCCAAGAAACAACGTCCATAATATCAAAGTTCAAGCCATAGTTGTTTGGTGCCTGATATGCTTCATAAGTGAAGTTATCATATCCGATACCAAGAGTTTTTCTTGATCTTGAAAATCTGAATACATTTCTTAAGTCAGCTTTTTCATCTAAGAGTCTGACACCGGTGTTAGCTACAACGTTCAAGCTGTTGTAGTCATCATTTTTAATTCTGCCCATCTGGCTAGTCCACATACCACCGTCAGTCTTATACCAAGTTACGCCCAAGTAGTAATCCTTCTTGGAATCTCCACCTGATATTGCCATACGTTCTTTGAACTGACCATAGTTACCCATACCAGAATATGCTTCAACAGATAAAGGTCCGCGTCCGCGTCTTGTTTGCATAGCGATAACACCGCCTGATGCATTAACACCGTTTACGTTACCCTGAGCCCCTCTAATAACTTCAATTCTTTCAATATCATCTGAAAGGAAGTGTTGAGGCTCAAAAGTTGATGCAGTTGCAGAAGGTCTGTTAACATCCAAACCGTCAACAGTGACTCTGACTCTGTCTGTACCTCTCATTCTAACAGTTGCGGCAGATCCCGGAGAACCGTTAGATTGTTGTACAGTAACGCCCATTTGTTGATGCAAAAGATCAACAACACTCGGGCTGTTTTGTTTTTCAATGTCTTTTCGAGTGATAACACTCACGCTTGCGCCTGATGATTTAATGTCTTCAGCATAGCCTGAAACGTAATAAGTTTGTTTCTCATTGACGCCGCCATAGAGAAGTTTGTTTGATAAACTTTCGTCTGAAGTATCAAGGTTAATTTCTTCTACAGCCAAGGCAGTACCTAATGACATGCACATTACTAGCGCAGCCGCCATAATACCAACTTTTTTCATAAAAATACCTCGTGCTCGCAAAGTTAACAACAATCACAGGTTTTCTGACTTAGGATGCAAATCCATCACAGCTACGGCATAGTCCCGATTATAACGGAGTTTCCCTGTAACTATGTCCTATGTTATCATATTTCCTATAAAAGTCAAATATTTATTATTTTTTTAATTCAATTAGTTTATACTATATTCAGCCAATTAATGTTTCTTAACAATAAATGAACTATAAACAAAAAAATATCGTTTTAAATTTTGTAGTAAGGATGGAAACGGAAGGAAGCAAAAAAATATGAAAAAGACAATTTTATCATTAGCCGCAGTATTTACGATTATTGCTTTATCAAATATTGCCTTGGTAGGGCCAAACGACCATTTAACATACCATGAACAGTTCAACAGAGCAAGGTATAACAGTATGCCAATGCACCATCATGTCTCACCGCCACCTCCATCTCACCACCATCACCACCACAGACCTGCTCCTCCACCGCCATACTACGGATATGGACCTGCTTATCCCGTTTTACCTATGAATCAGGTTGTCAGCGTAACATATCCAAATGCAAGTTACTACTACTCAACTCCATACTACGGATACCCCGCTTATAATAACTACTATTATCCGAACAAAACATTGACAGTCAGAACAAAACATGTTTTGTTCAGCATCTAGAACACACTCAAAACACAAAATCACAATTAAAAAGGATAGTTCTCAAATGAATTATCCTTTTTTTTTTAAAATAATTGTTGACGTTAAAAAATGTTCTTGATATTGTATAAGTTGTAAAAATTAAAATATGCGCTTGTAGCTCAGCCGGTAGAGCAATCCCCTTTTAAGGGAGAGGTCGCGCGTTCGAATCGCGCCAAGCGCATATTTTTTATGCTTTTTTATTCGTTTTTTATTCCTATTCTAAACACTTCACATTCTGTTATTGAACTTATGAAATTTATTAATTAAAAATAAGAAAAAATAGGTTGATATTATAAATCCTAAGAAAAAATTAAATAAAATCGAAGTATCTCTCTTATTTTTGAGATACTTCGACTAAATTCTATGAAATTTAATGTTCAGTATTTTATACCATAGTATTTAATATGATAACAGCCTTAAATAATTATACATTATCTTGATACAGACCTAATTTTTCATTTTTTTTCGCTATTTCTTCGGGAGAAGATATATAATCCGAAAATCCGATTTCTGCAGCCGTTCCCACATATTTAACTCCGGCGTTTGAATCTAAAACCAAAGTCCCATCAGGATTTTGTGTTAATACATATTCAACACTATTGCTATAGTTTTCTTGCATCTCCAATACTATTTGATTTTTTTCACTGTCATATTTGACTGATCTTACAATTACCGAATGAGAACCTGATCCGGGTTTACCTTTTGTAATTGTAAATATATCACCGGGTTTTATTACTTCTTCTACCGGTACATCCTTATTCAATAAATCAAATACATTATTTACATCAATATAACGGCCTTCATTTTTAGCTTGATCTCTAATTCCGTATGTAGTTCTTATATTTACGGCATTCATATCAAATCCTAATTCGTACATAATAAATGTTACAAAACTTGCACAATGACTGCCGTTTGTTCCGAATATGGAATAGCTTCCGTCTGCGCTTTTAAGTCCCGTATATTTTGCTGCTTCAGCCAGAAAATCTTCTCTTGAAACATTGTTTATATTATGGTTTGCGTAGCTGTTATCTTTGTATGTTTCCTTTTTAACATCTTTTACGGTTTTTCCATCAGAGTCAAAATATGTTGTTGTTATATAATTTTCATCATATGTAATTTCTGATGTTTTTAATCCTGTATCAGGATCATAAGTTGTTACTAACTTACTTTGTAACTGGAAAAAGTCATTTGTTCTTATTGGTTTTCCTTCTTGTTCGGGCCTGTTATAATTTTCCGTATATTCTGTTTTTATTAATTTACCATTTTCGTCATACAAATAGAACATTCTATGTGTACCTTCATGAACTACTCCGTCGGCATCTTTTACATCGCCTGTATCCAATTCAAAAATTAATCGTTCTTCAAATGTACCGTCAGCTTTTGGTATCAATTGATAGTTTTTTGTAGACTCAATATAATTGCCGTCACTTTTTTGTAATTTTCTCTGCGTTATATAGGATTTAGTGTGAACACCGTTTGCAAAATAAGATTCAATATTATATTCTTTCGGATAATCACCCTCATATTTTGTATAGTTGATTATCTTTTTATCACCGTTTTCTTTAGTAACTTCTTTTCTGGTTAACAGACCTTTATCATTATATATTTCTAATGATTTAGGGAATGTAATTACTTCTTTTCTTATAAGTTGGTCATTTGCATTGTAAGTATAAATTGCTTGTTTACCTGTTGTGTGGTTTATTCCTGATTTTGTATAGCTTCCGTCATCGTTATATGTATAATCATAAGTTCTTTGAACTTCTTTTTCGTTTTCTATTGAAGTAGAGTTTGTTTGTTTAAGTCTACCATCATCATAATATGTGTACTCTTCTCTTGATTTAGGATCAGAAGTTACTTCATAACTCATTAATTGATTATTGGCATTGTAAGTATAAATTGCCTGTTTGCCTGTTGCGTGGTTTATTCCTGATTTTATATAGCTTCCATCATCATTATACTTATATGTATAGGTTCTTAGAAGATTACCATCATTATCATATTGGTACTCTTCTCTTGATTTAGGCTCAGAAGTTACTTCAAAACTCATTAATTGATCATTGGCATTATACTCACGAACTGTTGTCTTGCCTGTTTTGTGATTTAGTCCTGTTTTTGCATAACTACCGTCTTCATTATATGTATAAACATAAGTTGTTTGAACGTCTTCTCCATCTATTGGACGAACAAAAGTCTCTTGTATAAGTTTACCATCATCATTATATGTATATTCGCGTTTTGATTTAGGATCAGAAGTCACTTCATAACTCATTAATTGGTCATTGGCATTGTATTTACGAATTGTAGTCTTACCTGTTTTGTGATTGAGTCCTGTTTTTGCATAACTACCATCTTCATTATATGTATAAACATAAGTTGTTTGAACGTCTTCACCGTCTATTGGTCTGACAAAAGTCTCTTGTATAAGTTTACCATCATCATTATATGTATATTCACGTTTTGATTTAGGATCAGAAGTTACTTCATAACTCATTAATTGATCATTAGCATTATACTCACGGATTGTTGTCTTGCCTGTTGTATGATTTAGTCCTGTTTTTCTATAACTTCCGTCATTATTATAAGTATAATCATAAGTTGTTGTGACATCTTTTCCATTTATTGGTCTGGTAAAAGTCTCTTGTATAAGTTTACCATCATCATTATATGTATATTCACGTTTTGATTTAGGATCAGAAGTTACTTCATAACTCATTAATTGATTATTGGCATTGTATTCACGGATTGTTGTTTTGCCTGTTTTGTGATTTAGTCCTGATTTTGTATAGCTTCCGTCTTCATTATATGTATATGTATATGTTCTTAAAAGTTCGCCATCTTCAGTATATTGATATTCTTCTTTTGATTTTGGTTTTGTAAGGACTTCTTTACTCACTAATTGATGGTCAGGATTGTATGTATATTTTGTTACAGTACGACTTCCATCTTCATTGCGTTTATAATCAAATGTACATGTATAACCATTAGTTCCATTGGCAGATTCTAAGACAAGATTGTCAGCCATTATATCTTGATTTGAATAATGGATGATGGACGTATATACACCCAAATCTTGACTTAAAATTTTCTTATCAATATTATTATCAAATAAACTTTTTTCTACTTCAATGCCCGCTAAGTCATTATTATTATTTAATTCAAGGTATTGAATACTTTCATCGGCATCATTTTTTGACAAGAATTCATCTTTTTGTTTTGTATTTGTTGCTTTTGCATATTGCATTGCACCTAATAAATTTTGGCCAATTTGATTTTTATTTATACCCATTTCTAACCCTCAAGTTGATAATATTTCCCTATTCTTGTATTTTCGGAATTTTTATAATGAACTTGAGGGATTTTAAATATTTTATTAAAAAACTTAATATAATTTAGTATTTACTGAGGAAATATTATTTATTAATATCCGATTAAACCCTCAAATTACATGATAATTTACATATAGAAATCCGCTGTGATTATAACACAGCGGATTTCTTATTTAATAATTCATTATTTCAAGTCTGACTTTTGTATTACAGCTAATGCAACAGCATATTGTTTATCGTCCATAGCATATTTTGCTGTTTCCAACAATGCTAATGTTTGTTTTTTTGAGAGTTGAGGATTATCCCAATTTTTCTCAAATACTTTAAGAACTGCACTACTTAACTCTTTTCTAGTTCTGTCATTAGCAACATCAATAAAACCTCTTCCCCTTAGGAGTTGTTTTACAAAGTTTGCATTTGTTGTTTGGTTATCTGTCGTTCCGTGAGAAATAATTATTTGTGCAACTTCCCTGGTATCATTCGGATTGGCTTCTTCACTCGATATTGGAATCATCATTTTTATATATCTTTCAAAGGGAGCTTCTTCAAGAGGTCTTAGTTTTCTAATAAATTCAGGATTAAGATAAGTTTTTTGCTCATCTCCAAATCTTTCAAATACATCAGAACAACTTCGGGCAAAACGTAGTCCTTTATCTGAAAACTTTGCCATACCGAAACTAACATTGTTATTAATTCTTGACACACATAGATTCATAATACACACTCCTTTCTTACAACAACTACTTTTTATATAAAAACATTTTGAAAAGTCATTTTTCAAAAAATAAAAAAAATTTACATTTTTTATTCTTTTATTTATATTCAAAATTTTAATTAGTTTAGGGAGAATAATTCCCCACTAATCCCTCTCCTATGTAAAAGAATGCCCACAAGACATTCATATTTTTACAAAAAATAGATTAAAACCATATTATTAGTAATAATTTGTAGTATGACTTTGTTTTTGATATTCTATTGTATATAAGGAAAAGAGATTTTAACCAAATGAAGATGAATATTGTATATACAGTATCAGAAAAAACCTTTTATATGGCTATGGTTTCAATCCACAGTATGTTTGAGAGCAACAAGTCTCATGCAATAAATTTATACATATTGTATGACGATACTATGGCAAAAGAATTCACTTCAAAATTCAATCTTCTGAAAAAATATCCAAACTGTGAAAATCTGAACCTTATAAAAATGGATTCCCGTAAATTCAGTCCAATCACAAAATACTATAAATCAGTGTATTGTTTTGAACTTGCAAATTTAATTGATGAAGACAAAGCAGCATATATTAACCCCACAAGTATTGTTAACGGAGATTTAGAAGAAGTTTATAATACTGATATAGAAGATTATTCCTGTGCTGCTACCAAATATATCAATGAACTTTCCAATGCGTTTGTATCTAAAAACAGTTTTTTATTCACAAATTACTTTATTCTCTTAAACCTCAAAAAATTCAGAGAAAAAGATTATTATAGTAAGTTATTATCAAGTGAATTTATATATAAGAATAATATTAAAGACAATAAATATCAGGAACTTCATATCTTCAATCTGTTGATAGATGATTGCAAAGAACTTCCGTTAAAGTACGGCTATTGTGAAAGATGGTTTTCAAATGCAAAATTCACTTGTTCAGTTGAAGAGAAAAATCAATATAAAAAGTATCTTCTTCACGTTGATAACCCGACAATTGTTATGTTTATGAGTTCAAAACCGACACATAACGGTTGCAAGCACAGCTATAGGGAAATATGGTGGCAATTAGCCGAACGAACACCCTTTTATGAAGAAATCAAAGATTTCAGAGAAGTTAATAAATATAAACTCAAATCAACAACAGCAAGTAATTCGTTTAACTATAAATGGCTTCTTTCAAGAATGCTGCCCTATATCAAGCCCTATTGGTTCAGAATTACAATTACTTTTATGATTTCAATTCCTTTAGGACTACTTGACGGTGTTACAGCTTTGGCTTTAAAGCCCTATATGGACTACGTTGTCGGTGGAAAAACTCTTGATTTTACCCTTTTCCATCATGATTTTTCAATAACCAGTTTGCAAATGGCATTGATTTTACCTATCGGTATTATATTGTTTGCTGCAATTCAAGGACTTTTGAAGTATATAAATTCATATCTTAATGCTTGGGTAAGCAGAAAAATCACAAACGATGTTAAAATAGACTTGTTTCACCGTTTAGTCTATATGCACCCTCAATTTTTTGACGATAACCCCTCCGGTATTATCTTTTCAAGATATAGAGGAGATGCTGCAACGGCTTCAGCAGGTATTGTTGACAGACTTAAAGAAATCACAACAAGTTCCTGCGGTGCTTTGGGACTTATTGCCGTAATGCTATACAGTTCTTGGAAACTTGCCTTTATCGGAGTTCTTGTTTTGTGCGTTGCGTTCATTCCTGTTGCACTTTTGAGAAAAAGAATCAGAGAAACATCAAATGCTGCTTTAGTTATAACCGGTAATGCAACAACAAACTTAAATGAAACCTATCAGGGTAATAAGGTTATGTTCGCATACGATCTCCAAAAAAGACAGGAAAGCATTTATAAAGAATATGTCAAAGAGTCTTTTGATTTGAGTATGTCATTAACAAAGAGAACCTCTTGGATGTCCCCAATGATGTACCAAATTGCTTCAATTGGAATTGCGATTGTTCTCGGATACGGTACATACCTGATTAACATCGGTCAGATGACTGCCGGTTCTTTCGCTTCTTTCGTTACATCGTTGTTATTATTGTATAAACCGATAAAATCTTTAGGCGGTACATTAACAGGAATGCAAAAAATCTTTGTTGCAATGGGCAGAATGTTTGAATTGTTTGACTTAGACTCTATGATTCAGGAAAAACAAAACCCTGTAATTTGCAAGGGATTAAATAATGATATAACTTTTGAAAACGTATGTTTTGAATATGTCCCAAATAAGCCCGTTTTAAAGAATATAAATTTGACCATTCCGAAAAACGAAACTCTAGCTATTGTCGGGAACTCCGGAGGCGGTAAAAGCACTCTTGTCAGCCTTATCAACCGTTTTTACGACGTCACCTCGGGTGCTGTAAAATTTGACGGAGTTGATATAAGAGATTTTTCTTTAAGCTCTCTGAGAAAAAATATTTCAATGGTATTCCAGGATAACTTCCTTTTCTCGGGAACAATCAAAGAAAATATTATGATGGGAAATCCCAAAGCAACAACAGAAGAACTTGAAGAAGCAATTAAATATGCTCACCTTGAAAAGACAATAGAAGAACTTCCAATGGGACTTGACACAATGCTTGGGGAAAGAGGTTTGACACTTTCGGGAGGTCAAAGACAAAGAATTGCAATTGCAAGAGCAATGCTAAGAAATGCTCCGATTGTCATTCTCGACGAAGCAACCTCAGCACTTGATAATGAGTCTGAAGCAATCGTTCAGAAGGCTATGGACAATCTGATGAAAAACCGTACGGTATTTATTATCGCTCACAGACTTTCGACAATTAAAAATGCCGACAGAATTGCTGTTATTAATGAAGGTGAACTGGTTGAACTCGGCAGACATGAAGAACTGATGCAGATTGAAAACGGTCATTATAAATTCTTATATGAGATGCAGTTCAGAAAAGAAGAAGCCAAAGTTTAAAAAAAACACACATTTTTTATGATATAATAAATACACAACATGCCTCGGTGGCTCAATTGGATAGAGCGGTTCCGTCCTAAGGAAATTGTTGGAGGTTCGAGTCCTCTCCGGGGTATTTTTTAAAATAAATAATCCCGATATGGCTTTCATATCGGGATTATTTGTATATTATGAAAATTAATAATTATAATTCCATAATTTTATGCTGTTCGACATTCAAATATCCTTCAGGACAATGGGTTGAGCAGTATATTGTTTTATTATTCTTAATGAATTCACGAACTCTGTCCAGTGTTTCTCTTGCTTTTTCTTTATCTTCAAATACAACAGATAATTCGTTTGCGAAAAGTGCAGCATCACAATAGGTTACATCACCTTGAAACATATAATAACAGTCGTTTTCTTTATCTTCCAAAATTGAAATAGAATTGCCTTTTGTATGTCCTTCTGCTTTAATCATCACAAGAGTATCAGTGATTCTTTGTGATTCAGGAAAGTTCTTATAAGCTCCATCTGTGAATTTAACTCTAACAATATTATCTCCCATTAGCTTCATATCGTCTGCTTCTCTTTCCGAAATATAGATTTTAGCATTAGGAAACATTCGAAGTTCACCTGTATGATCAGGATGCTTATGAGTTACAACAATTTTTGTTACATCTTCAACTTTATAGCCTGTCTTTTCAAATGCTTCTTTAAATATTGCTACTTTATCGCCCATAGTTAACGGCATATTAGGGCTTCTTCCTATATCAGGAGAATCATTCGGCATTCCAGTATCAGACAAAATGACTTCTTTTCCGTCATCAATTAAGAAGTTTTGAAGTGAAGAACCATATTTGACATCTTCGCATTTTGCTTTATCCCTGCTTCCGCCAAAAGCAAAAGCCTGTGTCATAAATCCGCCGTCATAATATTTTAATGGTATAACTTTAATCATCTTTTTCTACTCTTATTTATTTTTATTATTCAACCCTTATTGTAACAGGTCTTCTGTTGCTTTCAAAAGAGAATGTTGCAGGATTTTCCGATGATTTCGGAGCTACAATGAGAACTCTCATAGAGTCATAAGCCTTGATTTTCTCATTTTGGGGAAGGCTTCTCATAAATCTTCCGGTTTCTCTATCTTCCTGAATATCTTTAGCAATACTCAAGCCGGGAATAAAATCTGATTTTTGAGGAATAAGCGAACGTCCGAACATTCCGCCCTGAGAAATTTTTTCTTTTGCCTCAACACTTGTAATTACAATATCATGTCCGGTGTCATTTTTAATAATGTATTCAAAGCACATTGCATAATCAACAAGGTTGCTGACAGGTTTTAGTTTCTTTTTTTCTATTGAAATACCAGCATTTGAAACCGTTTTTGTTTCAAGAACCTGATTTTTTAATTCTCCTTCATAAGGGTCATAGTTCACATATTTTGAATTTGAAGCATAAGCTCCGGATATAGCCATACAAAAAACAAAACACAATACAAATAATTTTCTCATAATAAATCCTCCATAATGAACTAATAATATCATATTATTCCCAATTTCGTACCATCTAAACTACCTATATACAATATATTAAGTTTTATATTATAATTCTTGTATGGAAATTAATACAAAGAAAAAATTTACCGCAGGACTTTCAATTGCCTCAAATATTCTTCTGTCGCTGTTAAAAATAGCTGCAGGGATAATTTCAGGCAGTTTGAGTATTATATCGGAAGCAATTCACTCAATGAGCGATTTATTTGCTTCCCTCATCACGTTTTTCTCTGTCATAAAGTCATCTAAACCTGCAGATGAAGACCACCCGTTCGGACACGGTAAATATGAAGATATGTCAGGTTTTATCGAAGGACTTTTAATCATCGGTGCTTCTTTTTTCATCATCTTTAAAGCGGCACAAAAGATTATTTTAGGCACGCCAATTGAAATTGAAAGCAATTTGGGTATAGCAGTAATGATTATTGCCGTTATAGCAAATATCATCGTAAGTTCTATACTCTTTAAAGTTGCAAAAGAATCAAATTCAATCTCGCTTTATGCCGATGGAGAACATCTCAGAACTGATGTATATTCATCTTTCGGAGTATTAATGGGTTTAGTATTGATAAAATATACCGGTCATATGGTTCTTGACCCGATTATCGCAATTCTGACTGCAGTTTTTATATACAGGGCAGGCTATACAATTTCCAAAAAAGCATTTATGAACCTTTTGGATCACTCATTACCTGAAAGCGACTTAGACAAAATAAGAGCGATAGTAAGAACCTATCCTGATTCTGTGGTATTAAAAGAAAACGGAATTAGGGCAAGACAGGTCGGACCGATTGACGATATTGATTTAATCCTGCAATTTCCGGAAGAAACTTCAATTTGTGAATGCCACAAAATCTGCGAAGGAATTGAAGCACAAATCAGAGACATTTTTGTAAATGCCTCAATTTCTATTCACTCTGAACCTGCTTGCTATTGTGATAACTGCCAAAAAGAATGCAACAAAAAATGTAATCTTGTTTAATACTTTTCTGCCCAGTCTTTTAGCCTATTGGGCGGTGTACTGCGTGAAAAGAGTTCACCCTGAACAATTTCACAAGTCGGTGAAACCGATGATTGTAGATATTTAACCGTATCACCGAATTTACTGCCACCTGATGTTGCAAACAAAATCATTTTCTTGTTTGAAAAATCATGCTTTTCAAGAAAAGAATTTACACATGTCGGTGCTATATACCACCAAATAGGAAAACCTAAAAAGATTTTGTCATAATTTTTAATGTTGATGTTTGAATCTTCAACATCGGGTCTTGAAGCTTTATTACTCATTTCAACGGAGGAGCGGGAATTTTTATCCATCCAGTTTAAATCAGCAGGTTTGTAGGGTACTTTGGGTTTGATTTCTGCAACATCAGCGCCGATAGCTTCGCCCAGATTTTTTGCAACCTCTCTTGTAGTGCCGCTTGCACTAAAATACAGAACTAAATTTTTGCTCATTTAGCCTCCTGACAAATATAGACCATTGGGAAAATTATTATACACCAAACAAATATTATTATCCCAAATACTAAAAAATATTAAGCAAATTTTTTGTTTCTGTTGACAGAAACATGATTATGCTCTATTATGTTTCTATGAATAGTAACAAGAAAGTAACCGATAATAATATTATGCAAATATGTCAGGCAATAAGTAAAATGAAAACAACTGACGAAGTTTATAACTTCCTTTTTGAAGTTCTGACTGATGCAGAAATTGATGCTTTATCAAAACGATGGCGTATCATGAACATGCTCTTTAACGGAGCAACTCAAAGAGAAGTTGCAAAAGAACTTCACGTTAGTCTTTGCAAGATTACGAGAGGTGCTGCAATTCTCAAAAACAAAAACGCTATTACTAATAAGATTTTGATAAAGGAAAAGAAAAATGATATTAAAGGATAAAATGGAAACTAATCAAAAAGGGTACTTTGGAAAATTCGGAGGAAACTTCCTCCCCGAAGATTTAAAACAGGAATTTGACAGAATTGATATTGCTTTCAATGAAGCAAAAAATGATCCTGAATTTCAAAAAGAACTTAACTATCTTCTGAAATACTATGCAGGACGTCCGAGTCCCGTTTATTTTGCAAAAAATCTTTCAAAAAAATACGGTGCTGAAATTTACTTCAAACGTGAAGATTTAAATCATACAGGTGCACATAAAATCAACCATTCTTTAGGTGAAGCACTTTTAGCAAAGAGAATGGGTAAAACAAAACTTATCGCAGAAACAGGGGCAGGCCAACATGGTGTTGCAACTGCAACAGCAGCAGCCCTTATGGGACTGCAATGCGACATTTATATGGGTGCAGTTGATATTATCAAAGAAAAACCTAATGTAGACAGAATGAGAATTTTAGGAGCAAACATTGTTTCTGTTGAAAGCGGTACAAAAACGCTTAAAGAAGCAGTCGATGAAGCTTTCATTGCATATTCAAAAGAATATGAAACAGCTATGTATGCAATTGGTTCAGCCGTCGGCCCACACCCATTCCCGACAATTATCGAATATTTCCAATCAGTAATCGGCAGAGAAGCAAGAGAACAATTCTTCGAACTAACCAACACTCTTCCTGACTGCGTTGTAGCATGTGTCGGCGGCGGCTCAAATGCAATCGGTATGTTCTCTGGATTTCTTAATGATGAAAGCGTTAAGATTTTCGGTGTTGAACCGTTAGGAAAAGGCGAAAAAGTAGGAGAAAACGCAGCAAGTATCACATATGGCAAAGAAGGTATTTTGCACGGTTTCAAATGCTTAGTTCTCCAAGATGAACAAGGTAACGTACAAAATGCATACTCTGTCGCAAGCGGACTTGATTACCCCGGAGTCGGTCCAAAGCATTGCTATCTCCACGAAATCGGAAGAGTAAAATATGACGTTATCAATGATGATGAAGCAATCAATGCATTCTATGAACTTTCCAGAGAAGAAGGAATTATTCCGGCTCTCGAAAGCTCACACGCAGTTGCTTATGCTCTCAAACTGGCAAAACAATATCCGGATAAGAAAATACTTGTTAACCTCTCAGGCAGAGGAGATAAGGATATAGAATTCGTTTTAAATTATAAGAATAATTGTAATCATTAATCGCACAATTTATACAGCTGAAATACACACGTAAATTTCTTTCAACCACTTCCGATTTATCGGAAGTTTTTTATTTTCTGACTAATTTGAAAATTTCGTTGCAAATTGAAAGAACATCTTTTGTCTGTCTAAAATTCAGCATATTTTTGCCGTCACAAAGTGCGCAATCGGGATTCGGGTGAACTTCCAAAAAGAGTGCATCTGCCCCTGCCGCAATTGCAGCTTTAGCAAGAGTCGGAGCATATTGTCTTTCACCACCGGAACTTGTTCCTTCACCGCCTGGAAGCTGAACTGAATGTGTAGCATCAAAAACAACGGGGTAGCCTGTTTCTTTCATAATTGGTATTGCTCTCATATCAACAACAAGGTTGTTATAGCCAAAAGTTACACCTCTATCAGTCAGTAAAACTTTGTCATTCCCTGATTGAGTAACTTTTTTAACAAGCGGTTTCATCTGTTGGGGAGCAAGGAACTGACCTTTTTTAATGTTTACTATCTTTCCTGTCTTTGCGGCAGCAACGAGCAAGTCTGTTTGACGGCAAAGAAATGCAGGAATCTGAATTATATCAGCAACTTCAGCCGCCATAGGGGCATCCTGAGGGTTATGAATATCAGTCACAATAGGCAAATCAAACTCTTTTTTGACTTCAGAAAGAAGTTCAAGACCTTTTTCCATACCAAGTCCGCGGTAAGATTCGAGGGAAGAACGGTTTGCTTTGTCATAAGAAGCCTTAAAAACATAATTTATTCCAAATTCAGAAGTTATTTTTTTAAGTGCTTCCGCAGTTTCAAACAAAATATCTTTGGATTCAATTGCACAAGGACCTGCTAAGAGCGTGAGTTTATCTCCGCCGATTTCAAAATTTTTGAGTCTGATTGTGCTCATTTTTCCCCCTTTTTCATGCCTGTAATTTAATTATATGATACCATAATTTATTCTGAAATATTACTAATCAATAAATTTTCTTTACCCTTATCAGCCTTATCATTTGAGGTAAAATAGAGTTCTTGTTTTGCTCTTGTTATTCCTACATAAATCAAGCGAAGTGTTTCATCTATGTTTTCAAGTTTTAGTTCTCTGTCATTTTTCTGATTTTCACCGCTGACAAGAGATTTCACTGTTTTTGTGAAGAAAGTATCGGCCTTTAATTTAGTATCTTCAATAGTTATACCGTAATTCTTTGTTGAAAATTCCGGAATAAAGACAACATCAAACTCATCACCCTTTGATTTATGAAGAGTCATTATGCTGACTTTTCCCTTTCTTTCTTCATTTCCTTTTTCATCTTCCTCAGAGAAAAATCTGAAACCTGAGCGCAGCGGGCGGGAAGAAATATCTTCAAGAGAAGCGAAAAATCCTTTTATTGAAGATGATTTTGCCAATAAACGCCTTATTAACATAGCAATTAAATATACATTCGACTTTTCAACGGCAGTATTAAAATAGTAAAGCCCGATTTTAATACAAAGTCCGTCCGGTGAAAGCGAAAGATTATTAATCCAATAATCAATATCACTATAAAGCTGAATTAACCCCTCAGTTTTTAGATTATCCAAATTTTCAAGCACAAATGGTGTTTTGAGAGATTTCAAATACTTTCTGTCCGAATCTGTAAAATTAAGTAGTCCGTTTTGAGCTAAAATATTTCCGATTTCAAGTGCCAAAGAGTTTGAAAGCGGTGTCTGAATAAGCTGCATAATAGTATAAATGAGTTTAAACGTAGATTTTTCTTCCAAAAAATCCGTCTTAGCAATTGTTTTCAGACCTGAACCATTGAAAAACCTTTCATAATCTCTGACCTGATAATTATTTCTTAAAAGAACAGCAATTGAAGCATCGGAATTATGGGATAAAATTGCTTTTATTCTGTCTCTGATGAATTCTTTTTCACTGTTTGGAGTTTTAAAAGTCGTAAGACTTGGTTTCACGTTTGTTTTCGGATTATTCTCGGTCGGAATCATTTCGATTTTATAGAATGCATTTTTCGTATCTTCATTTTTTGAAGCATAATTAACGAGCGAATTTGCAAGCTCATAAACAGGCTTAGAACACCTTTGGGAAGAAACCATTTCAACCGAGCGGTTTTTGTTAATAAACGAACGAAAATCTTCAGGGTTTGTGTTGGTAAAAGTCGTTGTTATGGCTTGGTTTATATCACCGCAGCGAACAAGATTCTTATGTTTTGCACTCAACAGTGACAATAATCTTTGTTGAAGTTTGGTAGAATCCTGTGCCTCATCTTCAATAATATACTCAAAAATATCTTGATAATAACTCAAAACATCAGAGTTTTTCTCCAAAAGTTCAAGTGCAAGACAGAGCATATCATCATAATCAATAAGGTTATTATCAGCCATAAATTTGCGATAAACCTTATAGAAATCAAAAAATTCATTGATATTTTTATACTTTGACCTCTCCGGCTCAATCGTTCCTTCAAGTTTAAGAGTTGAAATGCTTTTTACATAAGATTCATACTTATCCTGTTCAATATGAAGAGAGGACATTAAGTTTTTTATTATTCCCTCTTTTTGCTTATCATCGGTAATCTCAAAGTTATCATTCAATCCAAGCTTTGTATAGTTTGCGTTTTCTCTGATTAATCTTAACGCAAGCCCATGGATTGTACTGATGTTAGGAAGTTGAAAAGACGAAATATTTTTTATTCTTTCTCTGAAATTCCTTGCGGCGCTATCCATATAAGTTACAACAAAAATATTTTGCGGATTGACTCCGTTATTCATAAGTTTAAGAACAAGAGAAAGCAAAATTGTTGTTTTGCCTGCTCCAGGCACTGCCATAACTCCCATATTTCCTTTTTTATAGTCTAATACAGGCTTTTGATCAGGACGGGGAATAAAATTATATTTTGACTGTACGCTTATGTTTTTTGGAGAAATAAACTCCAAAAGTCCACCGTAGTTTTCTATTCCAAAACTGTCATAGAGCGAAGAATAGAGCCTGACTTCGCTGTTAGCACAAAGCATAAGTTTCCTCAAAACTCTTGAGGTTTTTTCTTTTGTAAGCGCTATATTATCTTGATGCTCAAACTCTGATTTTTCCCAGTCTTTATTGAATACCCAAGAATTATAAAGAGTTCCCAAATCTTCTTTGCACCATTCAAAACTTGAAATATCAAGCCAAAATTCGTAATCACGCCTAAGTTCAAAATCAATTATCCTTTGGGGAGTTGCAATCACAATTGCATTATCGCGAATTTCTTCTGCAATAGACGGATTTTCGCTGATTATACTATTTTCAAGCTGAGTGATAATTCTGCTTTGCTGAGTTCCGCCGGTGAAAGCATTCTCAAACCCTGATACCTGTTTTAAAAGAAATTCAAACTTTGAATTATCAGCCAACGAAATTTCTTGCTTGTTGAACTCCAGAAATGCAATATTCAGCTTTTCACTCAAACTCAAATCATCAGAAGAAATCCTCTCTAAAAGTTTAAGAAAATCCTTGAATTTATTCTCATAATCTTCATCATTAAATTTTAAAGCCCTGAAATCTTCCCCTTCTTTGAGAGCATAATATGCCTTGTAGAAATATTTTGGCGGAATATTTTCACACATTTGTAATAATCCCGCTAACTCAATTTTATCGGGCTTTTTAGAGTCAAATGTTAATTTCATCAGGAAAAGAAGATTTTTTATAAGTTTATTATCCGCAAGTTTTTCTGAACCTGTAATTATCTGATAATCAACATTTATGAGGAGTTCAGAGAGAGAAAACACAAACATATCATCAGCAAGCGGAGTAATTACAGAAATTTGAGAAGGTTTAACACCTCTTTCAAGAAGTTTTTTTATATCATTGACCGCAGCTTCCATCATATCAAGTCTTTTTGCTTGTTCATTAATTGTAAGCATCTCTGATTTAACATTATTTTGGATATTAAGATACAACCTCTGTGCTGTACAAGATATTTTGTCATTTGCAGTGAGTTTTTGAGCTTTTTCGTTAAAAATTTCTTCAAATTTATCAACGGATTTTCGATATGCGCTCAAATATCCGCATCGTGATGAACCGAAAGTGTCATAAGCAATAGCCCAGTCTTTAAGCTGAGGTTTGAGATAATTTATAAACTCAAATACCGCATAAGTAATTTCATCCGCATCATCAATAAATAAATACTTAATCTTTTTAAAATAATCTGTATTATTATAGATATTCTTAAAAGCGGCAATCTGTCTCAAATAATCGAAACTTCGGTATTCAAGAGTTTTTCTTTTATAATAATCAAGAGCTTTTTGGGTATCAGAGAAAAATGATTCTTTTAAAATTTTGGATTTTTCCTCAATTTCAGAGTTCGATAAATCATTCTGCACAATAAGAGAATAACGTTTAAAAAGCTGGTGAAAAAGGTTTACCTTTGAGAGATAATCGCTAAATATATTCCCCGAAATACTTTGGGCAAAAATATACTGAGACACCTCAAGTCCGCACAAATTCGGCTCTTGAGTATTTTTACCTGTTTTTATCTGAGATTGAATATAATCCCAATTGTCTTTAAGTGCATTATAACAAAGACCGTAAAAGGTCTGTATCAGTTTGGTATCAAGGTTTATGCCATCAAGAATTTTTCGGACATTTTCAATAAAACGCTGATTTTTATACTTGTTCAGGTTGATAACAAGTATTTCATCAGGCTTAACACCGCTATTAACAAGCTCAACATAGCGGTTTACAAGCAATTGCGTTTTATTAGTTCTTAAACTTCCGTTAAGTAACATACCCTATTCCCTCAAAACAGATTTTAACATTATTTAGGCTCAAAATCAACAAATAAGAGGAAAAGAGGGGTATTTTATTAACCTGAGTTTATAAAGTTTTATTACGATAATCATTAAAAAAACAATTTTAATTTAACATGTCTTTACAAAAGACTTGAAACTGAAATTGTAAAATGATATATTGAATATATACGAAATATATCACATTAAAAATACAAATAACAACAGGCTTACATAGCTCTACTTGGTGTACACAAGTTTAGATGTGTGGGTTTATGGTCTTACAAAGGTTTAAATTACTACCGGGCATTGAATTTAAGCGCATAAGCGTTAATTTTCTCATGCCAAAAGTTGTGTGTCTTAAAATTTAATAGGAGCTTTGATTATGTCGTTTGTTAATATTGATATGTCGCAGGATAACTGCTTTAAGGTTACTGATGAAAATCTTAATGAATACATTAAAGAGGTTTTCTCCTATCCTACACTCTCTTTTGAAGAAGAACAGAGCTTAACGAGAGAGTTAAAAGAAGGAAATAAAGAAGCCAAAAAGCTTTTAATAAAATCGAATTTAAAACTTGTTATTATGATTGCAAAAAAAGTTGTTCATAAGAGCGCACTTCCTATGACTGATTTAATTCAGGAAGGAAATATCGGACTTATGGTTGCACTTGATAAGTTTAATCCGCGTTTCGGCTACCGTTTCTCGACTTATGCAGCTTGGTGGGTTAAACAAGCAATATTTAAGGCCATTTCAGAACAATCTCACAGTATGAAAATTCCTGTTTATATTCAGGAAACTCTTTCAAAATATTCCAAAGTAAAACGTGAAATGGAAAATAAGACAAATAAAACCGTCAGCATCGAAGATGTTGCAAAGAAAATGAAGATTGAAGCCGATAAAATCGACAAATTTTTAAACGCTTATACAAAAACTCTTTCGCTTGAAGCTGATTATGCAATTTCAGACAACAGCGAAGTAAAATTAATCGATGTTATTGAAGATAAACGCACCACAGCGCAAGGACAGGCAGAATATGAAGCGCTCCAAAACGATATCAGCACGATGATTAACTTCCTCAAAGAAAGAGAACAGGCAGTCATCAGATTTCGTTTCGGACTGGGTGAAGTGAAAAAACGCACTTTGGAAGAAATCGGTAATATGTTCGGAGTAACCAAAGAGTGCATCAGACAAACAGAAACAAGAGCACTCAAAAAACTTCGTTCGACGGAAATAGGTAATATGCTATATCAGGCATATATATGCTAATTTCGGGGGAAATAAGCAAATAAAATCCTACAATGGAGAAAGCCGAAGATAATTCTTCGGCTTTTACTTTTTAAACTTTATTATTTACTCCATACCCAAAGAGCGCAAAATCATATTTAACAGGATCTTTACTGTCGAAAGTTTTAAGAGTATTTGTGAGTTCCAAAACTGTTTTAAAATCATTGTTTAAGCGTGTTAGAAGTCCAAGTTTTCTTGAAATTTTACCTACATGAACATCAAGAGGAATTAAAAGTTCCGATTTATCAATAAATTTCCAAATACCTCTATCTACAACACCCTCTCTGACAAACCACCTTAGCATCATATTCATTCTTTTTAATGCACTGTTTTTATCGGGATTTGGAAGAAGATGATAAAAGCCCTGAGTCACTTCAGAAGTGTTTACTCTTGAATAAAAATAATCAACGCTGACTTTGAACATTCCCTGAATGGTTTTTGTTTCATCGTAGCCATATTTAAAAAGGCTTTCAAGCGTTTCCTTTTCGGAATATAAGCCATTTAAAATTCTCAAAATTTCGATTAAATCAATGGTTTTTGAAAAGCGATAATCGCAATCCGTAATTTTATCAGGGTTATAATCTTTTATAAATTCAAACGGTTTATTTCCCATTAAACAAAAAATTCTGTTCAATTTTTCAATAAATGCTTCTCTTTTGCCGTAGGCAAACATTGAAGCGATGAAACCTGCAAGTTCAATATCTTTTTTTTCTTTAAATCTGTGGACAAACTGAACAGGGTCTGAGAAAATAAAATCAGGGGTTTCATATTCCTCAACATATTTATCAAGCAGATTTTTTAACTTTAAATCAACCATTTTCCCTCATCTTCTCAAAGAATTTAGAGATAATTTCTTTGCACTCTCTCTCCATTATACCCCCAAAAACCTTTGGGGTTTTGGAATTCATAATTTGGCACATATTTGTTTTCGATGAAAAAGCACCATAAACACTGTCATAGGCACCAAAATAAAGATTTTTTATTCTTGCCTGAACAATTGCGCCTGCACACATTGGGCAGGGTTCTAATGTAACATACATTTCGCACTCATCAAGTTTCCAAGAATCAAGCAATTTTTCAGCTTTTTCAATTGCCGTAATTTCTGCGTGAGCACTTATTTTCCCTGTTTTTTCACGTTCATTTGAAGCTAAAGCTAAAATTTTATAGTCTTTTACAATAACGCAGCCGACAGGAACATCAGCCCCCGAGAGTTTTGCTACTTCAAGTGCCTTTTCCATAAATTCAGGCTTCATCAGATTTCTCCGAAAGAGGAAATATTAAATATACGCTGAAATCTTCCTGTTCCGTTGATTTTAAGTATATTGAGCCATTCATTGCATTAACAAGTCCTTTAACAATATAAAGTCCAAGCCCCGTTCCTCTTGTTGAACGTGTTGTATCTTCAAGTCTGATAAATTTATCAAACAATTTATTCAATTTATCCTTATCAATAAATTCCGATTTATTTGTAATCTTAATCAATGCTTTATTATTATCAATTTCAGCACTCAAAGTAATTGGTGTGTTTTCATAACCATACTTATTAGCGTTATCAATCAAATTAATCAAAACCTGTTCAAGTCTGTCTTTATCCGCAATTATGTGAGGAAAATCAACAGGAATTAAGTTCACAACCTCACGTTTTTCAATATTTTTAACCGAACACAGTGCAGAATCCATCAAATTAGAAAGGTCAACCGAGGACAAAATAATATTAAGTCTTGCGCCTTCTATATCCGGAACAACAAGCAAATCCTCAACCATTCTGCTCAAACGCTCTGATTGCTGTTTTATTATCATCAAAGATTTTATCTTTGTTCCCTCATCAATTTCAATATCTTTTCTCAAAAGCCTCGAAGTATATCCTTTTATACTAGTCAGAGGTGTTCTGAATTCGTGGCTTACCGTATCAATCAGGTCAGAACGGAATTCATCAAGCTGTTTGAGTTCTTTATTCTTGGTTTTGAGCTGTTTATATGAGTGATTAATCTCATTAACCATTTTATTAAACTCAATTGCAAGGAAGATGATTTCATAGGGAGTGAAAACATTTGTCAAAAGCTTAACCTGACGTTTGTAATTCCCTTTTGACAGTGCCATAATGCCCTTAAATAGTTGTTTTATATTGATATACAAATAATAGCAATAGATTCCCGTCAAGAAAATAGTTGCAATTGCCGAAATCAGGAAGGCAAGAATAATCTTAAATCTTGCAGTATTAATAGTACTTTCCGTCAATTCCTGCGGAGTATTAACTATAATTGTTATATTAAGCTTATCAAGGTGCAAATATGCCATAGGTCTGTTTTTTGACTTACCGAAAAAGACCGGCTCACCGGATTGCAGCTCTTTCGGAAGAGACTTGATTGTTTCGGCAAAATCACCTTCGCTATAATTATGACTGAACAATATGTTATTGTCGGCATCAATAATATAGATTTCTCTTGTATCATCTTTAACGAAACTGAAAACCTTATCCTTGAAAAAGTCGATGTTGACAATGATTTTCAGGTATTTATTATCATTAATTTTTTCTAAAATATAAAGAGACGAATCCTCATAATTAATTCTTTTGAGTTCCTGCCCCTGTTGGCCGATATCACTCAGATGGACAATATCAAAACCCTTAAACATATCAGAGTTTACGGCAATATCTTTAAGAAAAATCTGCTGTTCATCTTCGTTCGGAATATATTTTAGAGCAATAACCATATTTGTATATTTACTCTTATCCCCTTCCATCAAAGATATAATGTTATCTTGAATAGTCTGGGCAATCATCTGTACGGAATAACTGAGCTCTGCACGAATTGAATGCTGGTTTATGTTGTTAACAATAAAACCTGCAATAATCATCGGAATAAAAACCGATAAAAGAACTATTATACTTATCTGTTCGATAATTTTAAGTCGTTTTATCTGTCTCATTCTTCCTCACTGCGAAACGGAGTCAGTTTATACCCGACATTTGTAACCGTATGAAGATATACAGGGTTTTTCGGATTTTCTTCTATTTTCTGTCTTAACCCGCCAACATGGACTCTCAACATTCTGACATCTTCATCACTGTTATAACCCCAGACCTCATTTAAAAGAGTTGCCAAAGAAACCGCATTATCAAAATGCTGAAGAAGGCAATACAACACCTCAAACTCTGTCGGAGTCAGTTTAATTCTTTTTTCTAAAATTCCGGTTTCAAGAGATTCCGGGAAAAGTTCAATATCCCCGACTTTCAAAACTTCTTTATTTAAATCCTGAGGCTGAGGATTGTTATTGGGATTGCGTCTCAAGAGTGCACGCACTCTCAAAACCACTTCCTGAACATCAAAAGGTTTCACGATATAATCATCAACGCCCGAATTAAAACCTGCCGTCTTATCCTGAATCGTCCCCTTTGCTGTTAACATAAGAATGGGAAGGTTTGGTTTAACTGCTCTTAAACGTTTACAAACCTCATAGCCGTTCATTTTGGGCATCATGACATCAAGTAAAATCAAATCATAGCTATTTTCAAGCGCCTTTTCAAGCGCTTCCTGACCATCTTTTGCTGTATCAACTATATATCCGCTGTGGGAAAGGTCAAACTCCAAGAGATCTCTGATATCATCTTCATCATCAACGACTAACAAATAATTTTGCATTATTTTCCCTCTGAAATTACATCTCTATTATCACATAACTGACAAGGTTTAACAATGATTGATTAAATTTGTTAACGGAATCGGAATTAAATATTTATAAAACCTGTATTCTAAGAAGCTTTCGGGTAGAGTATTCCAGTATCTTAAAATTAAATCATTATTTTTTGTTATCTTTTCGGCAAGTTTTTCATCATAAGTCAAAAAAGGATATACAAAAGGAATTTCATCTTCTTCAAGCTTCAAAGACAACTCATTAAAAGATTTATACTTCTCATTAAGTTCAGAAAACATCTCAATGCGTTTCTTTTTATCCTCATCAAAGTTTATTTTTTTCAAAATTTCTTTTGAAGTGTCTGAAATTCTTTGAATATCAAATTCATCAACTCTTTTTTCATTTCGGAGCATTGAATTATATGAAAAATCATTTTGAATATCTTCTGTTTCAGCTTTTGAGTATTCGTTTTTTAATGGCTTATTAACTCTCAAACACGCACCGTCTTTGAGATTATGAGAAAAGAAGAAAAATTTACGGTAAGAATTAAAAGATGCAAAACCAAAATGAGGAGAATAAAACGAATGCGCATTATCAACTATCAAATTCGGATATTTTTCAGATAGAACCCTGACATTTTTAGTGCAAATACCAAAATAATTCGAATAAAGAATGAAATCATCTGTACTGAAACTACAAGCAGGAAAGAAGTTTTCGTCAATATGGTAGAATTCAAGGTCGCAATTTTCTTTTTTAAGCGCATTTTTTATTACAGGGCAAAGATAATAGGGAAGATGGACTTTCCTTATTTCAAATTCTCTCACAAACACTCTCAGCGCATTTCTGGCGCTGTTAAATTCATATTCAAAAACGCTTTTTTGCATAAAGGAATTATAGCAAAAAATTAATACTCAAAGAAGTGCGAAAAATCAACATCATCGAAACTGCAAAGCAGCTGGTACACTTCATCATCCTCATCCATTTTCTGAAAAGAATACTCGTTAAATCGCCATAACTTCGGATTAATCCCATAAGCCGTTATAATCTCTTTTTCCTGCAAAATTTTTAGTTTTTTCTTAACGGTTTCCGTCGGGATAGAAAGTAATTTAGACAGCTCAACAGCACTGATACCCTTTTCTCTTGAACATTTTTCAGGTGTCAGGAACATAAGCTCAAGCCCAATTTTCTTTAAATCAGTATCTTCACTTATCACGTCTATTGCCGTCATTTCTGTTTTTACCTTTTTGCCATGTCTCATGTCGGTACTTTTTCTGAAAACTTTAATCCTCCATTTATATCTTATGTTAAACTTTCTTCTTAAACAATGATTTTTTCATAAAAATATGTAATAATGTATCTATCCATACGGATATTTATTTGATTCCTACATTTTTGACGAATAGGGATTGGGACTCGGAAACAATGCAGTAGACCTGAACTATTGTCATCAGGAAACGGATTTGTTTCAGGCTCACTTACCCGCCTTGTGTTAGCAACACAGGTTTCAAGTCATATTCGTATGTGAGGCTCAGGTTTATGCCTGAGCCTCATTCTATCTTTTAATTCTGTTCTCTTATATGTTTAATTTTTTCTTTTAAAAGTTTATATTTGTTGACTTTGACAGGTTCTTCCTGTGCAGGGATTTCCTCAACTATTTCAGGTTCAATAACGACATCCGCAACAACCTGCGGTTGTTGTTCTTCTTCAACAGGAGGAATAATTTCGGGTTCTATAATTTCTGCAACTTCTTTCGGTTGCACTTCCTCTTTAACTTCTTCAGATTGAACTTCTACTTTGACTTCTTCAGGCTGAACTTCTACTTTGATTTCTTCAGGCTGAACTTCTTCTTTAACTTCTTCAGGCTGAACTTCTTCTTTGACTTCTTCAGGCTGAACTTCTTCTTTGACTTCTTCAGGCTGAACTTTTTTCCTTCTAAGAACAACTTTTCTTGTTGTTTTAATATCTGACTTTTTATTTTTTCTTTTATTCTCAGTCTGTTTCATTTTTATAAAACTAAAATTAGCAAAATCAAAAGTGAAAACATCATCAATTTTAATTTTACAATCTTCAGATTTTAGTTCACAAACACTAGAAACTCTTGTTTCCCCGTCAGCCATATTTCCCAAAAAGACAACATTTTTAACTGCTGACACAATCAATCCATTAATTTTTTCCTCTGACATCTGTGGATAATTAAGCATAATATTGTTTTTAAGGTTTTCAAGAAACTCTTCCTTTGAATTTACGTTAAAAGAGGCAATAAAATGTTTAAATCCGGAATTAATAAACTCAAAAACACTCATCAATTCACTTATATCACTACATTCAGTAACAATAAGATTATGATTAAGCTCAAACGCTTTTCTTACAACTTCTTTAAACGGCAGGTTTAATTTAGAAAAGATTAAATGATTTTGAGTTTCTGTCAAAATATCATCTAATCCTTGAATTATTGCAATATTTTCATTAGCAAGCCCTGATAAATAACTCAAAACCTGACATTTATCGACAGAAGAAGCACCAACGATAAATATATTCTCACCATTTTTTATTTTCTGCATTAAATAATTTGAAACATCATTGTCCATAATTTGATGCTTCAAAAAATAGTCCATTGTATAATCATAAGTTCTTTTCTTCTTAAATGTAATGAAACTACCGGATTTAAGATACGGTTTAGAAAGAATATTAATTTGAGTACCGTTTTCCGTAACAATTACATATGAATCACCAACAGAAATAAAATTATTTTCATATCTTGAAACTATTACTCTGATTAAATCACTCAGAGATATGTCGAACACCTCATCACTACGTTGTGTCAAACCATCTTTTTCGACATAGATATTATTGCTGTCATAGATAAAAAGCCCCGAAATTGATTTATTCATTTCAAAAAAATCAAGGACATCAATCCCCGAACGGATTTTTGTTTTTTTCTTTACCACAGCAACATCAGGTTTTGCTGTTTTTTTTGTTATTCTGTCTTTTATTGCCATTGTTCTATATCTTATTTATTATTGTAAGGGCCAATTGTTTAATATTTTCAGCGATATTTGATTTAGGACTGAATTCGCTAATCGGTTTTCCCTTATTAATTGCCTCAACAGTTGTGAAATAATTGTTTGGAATTTTCCAATAAACTTTTCTCTGCAAAACTTCTTCAATATCTTCAATCGCTAAACCTTCACTCTGGAGATATCTGTTAAGAACAATCCTGATTTTCTTTTCAAGATTCGGTACGGAAGCACTAAATGCTTCAATACTTCTCTCGCAATTTCTCAAATTCGGAAGATTTGCAACCGTCATAAAGAATACCAAATCAGACATATTGAAAATTTGAGTATTTTTATCATCAATATTAGAGTTAGTATCAATGATGATATAGCTGAAAAACTCTTGCAATTTATTAATCAATTTAAGAATATTTTCAGTTGTTATATTATAATTTGGTTGTCTGTACGGTGAATCAGCAAGAATAGAAAAATCAGCCGATTTATACTGTTTTAAAGTACTGTATATAAATTCAGAATTTATTCTGTGCAAATTTTCAATATAATATTCCATATCATAACTTGGATTTATATCTAAGAAAGCCGTAACATCACCAAAATGCATATTCAAATCCAAAAGTAAAACTTTTTCCTTTGCACTGTCTGCTATTTCTTTTGCAAGATTAACCGCAAGCGTTGTCTTACCGAGTCCACCCTTGTTTGAATATACGGTTATTATTTTTGCGACCTTTTGTTTTGTCTTGTCTATCTCAGTTCTTTGTTTGATTTTTTCTATTGCATGAATCAAATCCTTTTTAATTAAAGGTTTTGGAAGGAAATCCTTTGCCCCTGAACGAAGCGCATCGACAATCAAATTTGTTGACAAATCATAGGAAATTAAAACAAATTTAAGGTTTTTATGCGTTGAAGAAACTCTTTGAATTTCTTCCAAAAGTTTCCTCTGTTTTGGTGCGATATCAACAATAACAATATGAAGGTTATTATCTGAATAATCCAATTTTGATTCGTCAAACTCTTCAAATTTATTGACTTTATCAATTATCTCAACATCTTTGAAATAATTTTCGATTAATGTTTTTGAAAGATCTTCTTTATCAAATACCGATACAGTAATTTTATTTTCCATATTTGCCAATCTTTAAATACTAACAAGTTAATTATACAATAAGGGTAGAAATCTTTACAATAAATTTTAAGAT
>JAEEGL016195166.1_pt1 | contig 35300 bp, 27 predicted proteins | sample 9134231 | NCBI WGS metagenome assembly JAEEGL01 (sample SAMN16246548, study PRJNA631951) | gut metagenome | biome: gut microbiome; feature: rumen; material: fiber-attached | host: Bos | place: Iran: Karaj | collected 2018-10 | reverse complement strand
GTCGAAGAGTCTTCTTAAGGAAAATGAATAGCGGCTTGAGGGAGCTGAAATATATTCTTGACAAAGTGTAGCGTGCTACATATGATTAATCATTATATGTAGCACGCTACACTTCTGCTGTCCCGGAGGGAAGACGAGGTATGAACATGTCAACAGACGATCCCAGGGAGAGGGCAGGGTGGACGAGACCCTTTGCGGAGCTTCCCCTTGCCTTCCAGATCAAGCTCATTCATGACCGCTTCACCGCAAGACTCAACATGCGCTTAAGGGAGTGCGATCTCACGTTCTCGCAGAACCACATCCTGATGTACCTGGCGAGGAACCAGGACAGAAAGGTCTACCAGAAGGAACTCTGCGAGGCTATGAAGGTCACGCACCCGACCATGATCGGCCTGATTTCCAGGCTCTCCGAGAAGGGACTCTGCGAGAGCGTAGTGGACGAGGAAAACCGAAGATACCGGGTTATCCGCCTTACGGAGAGAGGGCAGAGCTTCCTCATCAAGTCCAGACAGGATCACGACTACGCCAACGAGGTGCTGGTACGCGGATTTACGGAGGAAGATAAAAAACTTCTCACCGGCCTTCTGGACAGGGTATACCGCAACATGATCGAGGCGGGCATGCCCGGCCCGGGGGATCCGAAGGATCCTTGACTTCCGCTTCGAAAGAAGAAGCGTCATGATCTGCGCATCATACGCAAGGACGGCGGAAGGACAGATCATTTATCCAAATCAACGAGGAAACACCATGCTTAAAACACTGGCTTCACAGATCAAGGAATTCAAACTGCCCACTTTGCTGACGCCCCTGTGCATGATCGGAGAGGTTATCTGCGAGATGATCATCCCGATTCTTATGGGACGCCTTGTCGACAGGGGAATCTACGGAGAAAACATGGGCTACATCGTCCGCACCGGCGGGCTGATGATTGTCGTCGCGCTGTTCGCGCTTTTCTTCGGCATCTCCAGCGGCGTCTGCGGATCAAAAGCCTCCGCGGGCTTCGCGCGCAATCTCCGCAAGGCGATGCACGACAATATCCAGACCTATTCCTTCGCCAACATTGACAAGTTCTCCACATCCAGCCTCGTGACCAGGCTGACGACGGACGTCACCAATATCCAGAACGCATTCATGATGCTCTTAAGGATGGCGATCCGCGCCCCGTTTACCATGGTAATCGCCATGGTCATGTCCTTCACCCTGAGTGCAAGGCTTGCGACGATCTATCTTGGCGCTGTCTTTGTGCTTGCGTTCTTCCTTATCCTGATCATGAGGACGGCGACCAAGTACTTCAAGCAGGTCTTCGAGAAGTACGACGAGCTGAATGAGAGCGTGCAGGAGAACGTATCGGCAATCCGGGTGGTGAAATCCTACGTCCGTGAGGACTATGAGATCAACAAGTTCCAGACTGCGGCGGCCAACATCTACCTGATGTTCGTCAAGGCGGAGAAGAATGTTGCCCTGAACGGACCGGTGATGCAGACCGTGGTTTATCTCTGCATCCTGCTCATCAGCTGGTTCGGAGCCCACATGATCATCGGCGGGACACTGACCACCGGCGCGATGATGAGCCTTTTAACCTACTGCATGAATATTCTCATGAGCCTGATGATGCTCTCCATGATCTTTGTCATGCTCACCATGTCCCAGGCCAGTGCCAGACGTATCTCTGAGGTGATCAACGAGAAAAGCTCCCTGACCAATCCGGAAAACCCGGTCATGGAGGTTCCTGACGGGAGCATCCGGTTCGACCACGTCAGTTTTGCCTACAATGCTGACGCGAAAGAGCCCGTGATCAAGGATGTCACCCTGGAGATTCACTCCGGAGAGCGCATTGGCATTATCGGCGGCACCGGCTCCGCGAAATCCAGCCTTGTTAACCTGATAAGCCGTCTCTATGACGTCACGGAAGGCGCCCTTTATGTGGGCGGGCATGACGTAAGGGACTACGACATGGAGGTCCTGCGCAACGAGGTCTCCGTGGTGCTGCAGAAGAACGTGCTGTTCTCCGGCTCAATCTACGACAATCTCCGCTGGGGCGACAAGAATGCAACGGATGAGGAGTGCCGCGAGGCCTGCAGGCTTGCCTGCGCGGACGAATTCATCGAGCGCATGCCTGACGGATACAATACCCAGATCGAGCAGGGAGGCACCAATGTTTCCGGCGGCCAGAGGCAGCGCCTGTGCATTGCGAGAGCACTCTTAAAGAAACCGAAGATCATCATTTTCGACGACTCCACCAGCGCCGTGGATACTGCGACGGACGCCCGTATCCGCAGGGCGCTGCAGGATGCGATTCCGGAGACCACCAAGATCATCATCGCCCAGCGCATCGCAAGCGTGCAGGAGTGCGACAGAATTATTGTCATGGAGGACGGACGTGTCGACGGCTTCGGCCCGCATGACGAACTGGTGAAAACCAACGCGATCTACCGCGAGGTCTACGAATCACAGACCGGAATGAGCGGCGACGCTGACTTTGACGAGATGAACTGAGGAGACGGACATGGCAGAGAATAAGGAAAAAGTACCTGAAGTAAGAGGACCGGGACGCGGAATGCGCGGCCCCAGGCCGAAAGTGGAGAACCCCGGGAAGATCTTCAAGCTAATCATGGGCTACACGATGAAGAACTACGCACTGCACATGGTGCTGGTGCTTTTCTGCATCGTCGCGGCAGTGTTCGCGAACCTCCAGGGCACGTTGTTCACCAGGACGCTGATTGATTCCTACATCACACCGATGATGGGGCAGGCAGATCCGGATTACGGGCCGCTCCTCAGAGCAATGGGCAGGGTGGCGATCTTCTACGGGCTTGGCATCCTTGCCTCCTACATCCAGCAGATCACGATGATCTTTGTCGGGCAGGGAACCTTGAAACGGCTGCGCTGCGAGCTGTTCGAGCATATGGAGCGCCTGCCGGTGAAGTACTTCGACACTCACTCCCACGGCGACATCATGTCGATCTATACCAATGACATTGACACCCTGAGGCAGATGATCAGCCAGAGCGTCCCGCAGTTCTTCAACAGCATTATCACCGTAGGCTCCGTGTTTACCGCAATGGTCGCCCTTTCCGTGCCGCTGACGATTACAACCATCGCAATGGTCGCACTGATGCTCTTCGTTTCGGCGAAGATGACAAAGATCTCCGGTCAGAATTTCGTGGCGCAGCAGCGCAATATCGGCAGGCTTAACGGCTTTATCGAGGAGACTATTACAGGGGAGAAGGTCGTCAAGGTCTTCAATCACGAGGAAGAGGCGATAAAGACCTTCGACGAGTATAACGAGGCGCTGTTCGAGGCCTCCTACAAGGCCAATGCAATCGGCAGCATCATCATGCCGGTCAACGGTCAGCTGGGCAACGCGAGCTATGTGATCTGCGCCCTGGTCGGAAGCCTTCTCGCGCTCAATTCCTTTGCCGGATTCACCGTCGGCGCGCTGGCCAGTTTTCTCGCACTCAACAGGAACTTCTCCATGCCGGTCAATCAGATCAGCATGCAGATGAACAGCATCATCATGGCGCTGGCCGGCGGCGAGCGCATCTTCAAGCTCCTTGACGAGAAGCCCGAGACGGACGAGGGCTATGTCACCCTGGTCAACAGCAGGGTAGTGAACGGAGTAATCACCGAATCCGAGAAGCGCACGGGTACATGGGCCTGGAAGCACTTCCATCAGGCCGACGGAACGACGACCTATCGTCCGCTGGAGGGCGACGTGACCTTCAACGGCGTAGATTTCGGCTATAACGACGACAAGATGGTGCTTCACGACATCGTGCTTCACGCCCATCCCGGCGAGAAGGTGGCGCTTGTCGGCTCCACCGGCGCAGGCAAGACGACCATAACCAATCTGATCAACCGTTTCTATGACATTCAGGACGGCAAGATCCGCTACGACGAAATCAATGTCAACAAGATAAAGAAGGCGGACTTAAGGCGCTCCCTTGGCATCGTGCTTCAGGATACGCACCTGTTTACGGGCACGGTGAAGCAGAACATCCGCTACGGCAAGCTTGACGCCACCGATTCCGAGATTGTCGACGCGGCAAGGCTTGCGAACGCCGACGGCTTCATCCGCAGGCTGCCCCAGGGCTACGACACGATGCTTACCGGAGACGGCGCAAACCTCTCTCAGGGCCAGAGGCAGCTGCTCGCAATCGCTAGGGCGGCCATAGCCGACCCGCCTGTGCTGATCCTTGACGAGGCGACGAGCTCCATCGATACCCGCACGGAGAAGATCGTTCAGGACGGAATGGACCGCCTGATGAAGGGGCGCACCACCTTCGTCATCGCCCACAGGCTCTCGACGATACGCAACAGCGACTGCATCATTGTCCTGGAACAGGGCCGCATCGTCGAGCAGGGCACGCACGAGGAGCTTATTGCTCTGAAGAAGCGCTATTATCAGCTGTACACCGGACTGAAGCCGGAGCTTGCGCTCTGACGGCGGACCGCGCTCATATGCAGCACATGAAGGAGGGGAAGAGATGAAAGCGAATGAGTTTGAGCGCCGCGAGGTGCTCGAAGCCTACAGCTGGAAGGGGGAAATCAGGGAGATTATCCCCTACGGCGAGGGCAACATCAATTACACCTACCGCGTCACCGTCATGGCGGAGAGCGGGGAGGAGACGGACTACATTCTCCAGAGGATCAATACGGAGGTCTTCAATGATCCCGAAGGGCTGATGGAGAACGTGACCGGTGTGACCGAGTACTTAAGGAAGTACCTCGAGGCACACGGGGGAGATCCCGACAGGGGAACGATGCATGTTATTCCCGCAAAAGACGGGAAGTCCTTCATCCATGCGGAGGACGGAAGCTCCTGGCGCGTGATGAGTTTTGTCACCGGGACATACTGCCTGCAGAAGGCGGAGACGGATGAGGATTTCTATGAGACCGCCGTGGCCTTCGGAAGCTTCCAGAACCAGCTCGCAGACTATCCCGCGGAGACACTTAACGAGACCATCGCGAACTTCCACAATACTCCCGCGCGGTATGAGGCCTTCGAGAGGAAGGTTTCGGAGGATCCGGCGGGGCGGGCAGCTTCGGTCGCGGACGAGATCGCCTTCTTCAGGGCAAGGAAGGCTGACTGCAGTTATCTCGCGGATCTTCTCGCGAAGTCGGAGCTTCCGCTGCGCGTCACACACAACGATACCAAGCTGAACAACGTTCTTTTCGACAATGATACGCACAAGGGAATCTGCGTGATTGATCTTGACACCGTAATGCCCGGCCTCGCGGCGTACGACTTCGGCGATGCGGTACGCTACGGCGCAAACGAGAGCGCTGAAGACGAGCCTGACCTCACAAAGGTCCGGTTCAATATGGACAAGTACAGCACTTACCTGAAGGGGTATCTGGACGCCGCAGGCGAATCCCTCACCCCTCTGGAGAAAGAGACGCTGCCCTGGGGCGTCAGGGTCATGGCCCTCGAGCTTGCGCTCAGGTTCATGACGGACTATCTCGACGGGGACCGGTATTTCCATATCTCCAGGCCCGGACACAATCTTGACAGGGCCAGGAACCAGATGAAACTCCTGGAGGATATCGAGGCAAAATTTGACGAGATGCAGGAGATTCTCCGGACAATTGTGAAATAATTGTTAAAACTGATCTGCAATTTCGAATCGGCGGTATAACAGATGCTGTGATGACGGTGTCGGTTATGCCGCCGTTTAAATTGCAAAGAAAAGAGGTAATGAACGATGAAACACAAATTCGCGGATCGTTTTGGCAAATGGCTTTCGGTGCTGTCTGCGGCATTATGCGCGGCTGTGCTCGTATTCTCCCCTGCGGGTGCGCTTAAGGCAAAAGCGGCGGGAAGTGATTTCACGCTGTATACCCAGTACCCCGGGGTGACGGCCAACGCGGGGGACACCGTGAATTTCTCCCTGAACCTTAAGAACAGCACGGAAGATGACGTAAATACCGCAGTTTCGGTGGACTCGGTCCCCGAGGGATGGACGGCGCAGATCGACGGCGGCGGCCGTCATGTAAGCAATGTCTTCGCGCTTGCGGGAGAGACCACAACGGCTGGTTCGCTTTCCGTAGCGGTGCCCGCGGACTGCACGGAGGGCTCCTACAAGCTGAGCGTGAAGGCACAGGGCGGCGGCCACAGCTCAATTCTCCAGATCACGATGAATATCAACGAGAAGGAAGCCGGGGTCAGCGAGCTGGTCACGGAGTATCCCGAGCAGGAAGGCATGCAGGGAACATCCTTCACCTTCAATACCACCATCCAGAACAAATCGCTTGACGTCCAGAACTACAGCCTGGCCTACCAGGCTCCCGACGGATGGAATGTGGGGATAAGCCCTTCGGGCGACTCGACGAAGATCGCGTCCATCGAGGTTAAGGGCAACAGCTCCCAGGTGCTGAACATTGCGATTACCCCCGCGGAGACGGCGGAAGCGGGAGAGTACGTCATTCCGGTATCCGCAATATCCGCGAACGAGACACTGAACACCGAACTCAAGGTCACGATCACCGGAAGCTACCAGATGGAGATGGCAACCCCGAGCGGCCTCTTAAGTTTTGACGCCTCGGCAAACAAGCAGAGCGCGGTAACCCTCACCGTGACCAACAAGGGCAATGTGGATCTCGAGAATATCAACATGCGCTCGAATGCTCCCGCGAACTGGACAGTGGAGTTCTCCCAGAGCACAATCGACGTGCTGAAGGCCGGCCAGTCTCAGGAGGTTACCGCTTATATCACTCCTTCAAAGGACGCGATGACCGGTGACTATGTGCTGCAGCTCGGTGCACGCAACACGGAGACCACAAAGCAGCTTGACTTCCGCGTGACGGTCAAGACGGAAACCTACTGGGGCGTTGTCGGCGTCGCACTGATCGCAGCGGTATTTGCAGGACTTATGGTGATCTTCCACAAGTTCGGGAGGCACTGATGAGCGAGACAATTATCCAGACAACCGGACTCACCAAGCGCTACGGTGAAGTGACGGCGGTGGATTCCCTGGATCTCAGTATAGAGAAGGGTGAAGTTTTCGGGCTTCTGGGACCGAACGGCGCGGGAAAGACTACAACCACGCTGATGCTTCTCGGATTGACCGATCCCACCTCGGGCACAGCGGTGATCGCCGGACATGACTGCACCAGGGAACCGATAGAGGTCAAGCGAATTGTCGGTTATCTGCCGGATAACGTGGGTTTCTATCCGGAGATGACAGGCAGGCAGAACCTGGTCTTTACCGGTGAGATGAACGGTCTTGACCGGAAGGAAGCGGAAAAGAGGGCTGAGGAGCTCCTTGAGCGAGTGGGAATGACCTATGCGGCCGACCGCCCCGCGGGCAAGTACTCCCGCGGTATGCGGCAGAGGCTGGGCATCGCCGATGTACTGATGAAGGATCCGCAGATCATCATCATGGACGAGCCGACCTTGGGTATCGATCCTGAGGGAATGAGGGAGCTGATCAAACTGATCCGTGAGCTCTCGGACAAGGACGGGAGGACGATCCTGATTTCCTCCCACCAGCTCTACCAGATACAGCAGATATGCGACCGCGTCGGGATCTTCGTCGGCGGAAAACTGATCGCCTGCGGGAGAATCGATGAGCTCGGCAGACAGCTGATGAGCGAGGGGCTCTACCAGATCGATGTCAAAGTAGATCCCGACAGCCAGGCCGTGAGCGCGATACTGGAGAAGATCCCCGGAGTGAAGGAAGTGGCGAAGCAGCGCGACGGCTCATATCACATTGAGTCCTCTTCGGATATCCGCAGGGAAGTGACGGGCAGCCTGCTGATGCAGGGCTTTACATTAATCGAAATGCGTTCCCGCGGCGGTGATCTGGACGAGATTTACAGGAAATATTTCGAGAAAGCAGGTGAAGAGAATGGCCGGGACAATGGCGATGCAGAAAACGCCGGAATCGGCGGGGAGAATAAAGGAACCGGTGAAGGAAAAGGGAAGAAGCGGATTCTGGACGCTTTATCTAAAGGAACTCGCTGACCACCTCGAGGGAAACAGACTCCTGATCATCATGCTGATGCTCTTCGCGGTCATGCTGGTAAGCCTGTCGGGTACGGCCAAGGAAATCAGGGAGAGCGGGGTGACCAACAGCCAGTACATGTTCCTTGCTCTTATCACAACGAACAGCACGGTATACTCTTTTGCCTCCTTCCTTGCGTTTCTCGGCCCTCTTGCCGGGATCGTGCTGGGATTTGACGCAATCAACAACGAGCAGAACCTCGGAACGCTCAACCGGCTCGCATCACAGCCGATTTACCGTGACGCGATCATCAATGCCAAATTCCTTGCCGGCGCGACGGTGATCCTGATCACTGTCGCGGCACTTGCGGGACTGAGCATCGGATTCGGCATGCTGAGCACGGGAATCGTCCCGACGGGCGAGGAGGTCTTCCGCGTACTTGTCTTCTTCGTGCTGACCTTCGTCTATATCTCCCTGTGGCTTGCCGTGGCGATACTGTTCTCGGTGATCTGCCGCTATACGGCGACGGCAGCCATTGTGTGCCTTGCCCTGTGGCTCTTCATGACGATGTTCATGAGCCTTGCCGCTAACTGGATTGCCGGGGCGCTCTACCCGATATCGGATTCCATGCGCGGCTATATGAACGTGCAGGCAAATTACGAGCTGAATCTCGCCGTCAACAGGATTTCGCCGTATTACCTCTTTACCGAGGCGGCGACAACAATGCTCAATCCCAGCGTACGCTCCATCGGGATAACGACGGTGGAGCAGCTCTCCGGAGCGCTCTCCAGCTACCTGAGCCCCGGACAAAGCCTTCTGCTGATCTGGCCGCATATCGTGGTGATGACTGCCATCGCAGCGGTTTCCTTCGGAGCGGCATACATCGTATTCATGAGAAGAGAGATCAGGGCTTAAGCCGGATGCCCTGCCCGCCCGGAAACCCGGGAAGTTCTGTTATAATTGCACTGTGCGGCACCGCCGCACAGTGCTTTTTCGATGTTTCAGGGGAACCGGAGGGAGCCCCGGAAATCCATGGAGGTGTGTTTTGAGCGACGTTCGTAAGCTGATGCAGCTGCTTAAAGATGGAATAAGCGCTTTCCATGTCTGCCGCGCGGCCGAGGAGAGGCTGAGGGCGGAGGGCTTTTCGGAGATCGTGCTTAGTGAGCCGTGGAAACTTGTCCCTGGCGGGAAGTATATGGTCCGCGTATTTGATTCCACGCTGTTCGCCTTTACGGTGGGCGGGGAGGGAAAGGCCGGGAAAGCGCCGGAACTCCGCATGGCTTCTGCCCATACCGACTGGCCCTGCATTAAGATCAAGCCGAATCCGGAGTTCCCCGGTGGACCCTACGCGCGGCTTAACGCAGAGGTGTACGGAGGACCGATCTACAGCACATGGATGGACCGGCCGCTGGGGATTTCGGGCAGGGTATTCGTCCGGGGAAGGGATGCATTTCACCCCGAGGAGCGCCTTTTTGATTCCGGTGAGCCCGTACTGATTATTCCCAATCTGGCAATTCATATGAACCGGGAAGTGAATAAGGGCGTCGAACTGAATCCGCAGACGGATCTTATCCCCATTGCGGGCATGGTTCCCTCTGCGGAAATAGGAAGCACCGGGCAGGACGGGACGGATGCACCGGAGGCGGGAGCGGCGAAGGGAAAGTGGTTCGCGAGATACCTTGCGGAGATGCTTGATGCCGCGGAAGAGGACATTCTCGATTTCGAGCTCTGGGTCTACAATCCCGAAGAACCTGAGGTTATCGGACTTAACAGGGATCTCCTCAGTTCGCCGAGACTGGACAACCTCACCTCTGTAGAGGCGTGCCTGGAGGGGATTGCCGCATCCGGGGATCATGCATTCGGGGATAACGGACTTAGGATCAATGCCGTCGCGCTCTACGATAATGAGGAGATCGGCAGCAGGACGAAGCAGGGCGCCCTCTCCGAAGTGACTTCCAGGATACTGGAAAAGATATGCCTCAGTCTTGGTCTCGGGAGAGAGGAGTACTTCGATATGCTCTCGTCCGGCTTCATGATCTCCATGGACGTGGCTCATGCCGTGCATCCCGGTCACCCGGAGAAATGCGATCCGGTGAACAGAATTCCCATGGGGGCAGGGGTTGCGCTGAAGCTTTCTTCCTCCCAGAGCTATGCCACCGATGCCCGTGCGGTAAGTATTATTGAAGGGCTGCTCAAAAAGAACGGGATTGCCTGCGCAAAGTTCTCCAACCGCTCCGACATGCGCGGCGGAAGTACGCTCGGTGCCCTTTCCTCGGCAAAACTCGGTATGCTGACGGCAGACGTCGGCGCGCCGATACTCTCGATGCATTCGGCGAGGGAGCTCATGTGCGTGAGAGATCAGGAGGCCCTGAACAGCCTTGCCAGAGCCTATTTCACGGAATAGGGCGCCCGGCGGCGTCCCGCGGCTGCATTATTTTGCGGAGATAATGTGCAGATGACCGTGAAAACTGATATTTGCCGCAGGTATGCTGAATTCCGGGAGTTTAGAAATTGTTTATACAAATTGTTAGCACTCAATGTTGACGAGTGCTAACAATGGTGTTATAACATAATCGTTCCGAAGATAAAGACAGCGGAGGCCGGAAGGCCCTGGCTGATCAGAATAAGAAGCACCGGAAGAAAGAAGGGAGTTTTCGGTCCCGGTATCTGCCGGAGCTTCATAAAAAGGAGGAAGAGATTATGTTAATGCCCAGTATTTTTGGTGAGAATTTATTTGACGACCTGATGAAGGGTTTTGATTTTCCTACGGTATCCCAGCCGGTGCTGAGCCGCAACGTCAATAATCTGATGCGTACCGATATCAGGGAGAATGAGAAAGGCTTCACGCTCGACATTGACCTTCCCGGGTATACAAAGGATAATGTCCAGGCAGAGCTGAAGGAAGGCTACCTTACCATTACCGCCAGCACTTCCCGCAGCAATGAGGAGAAGGATGAAAACGGCAGGTATATCCGCCGCGAGCGCTACAGCGGCAACTGCAGCCGCAGCTTCTATGTCGGCGAGGATATCACCGAGGAGGACATCAAGGCCAGGTTCGAGAACGGTATTCTTCAGGTATTTGTTCCCAAGAAGGAAGCAAAGCCGCAGATCGAGGAGAAGAAGATCATCAACATTGACTGACGGAATGTCCGAAGTATACCGCAGAAAAAATTGATTTATTGAATTAAAAAAGCGCAGAGCCCGATAAATCGAGGGTTCTGCGTTTTTTTTGTCTCTTCGGGTGCCTGCTTCCGGCAGAGGACGCCTTTACTTTGATCAGACAGGGGTTGTATAATAGTCGGAAAAGCGGAGAGTCCGGTCATTTGTTTTCCGCCGGAGATTCCAGATTATGGCGAAGAACAAATACGCGGCGGATTACAGATTAATTGAGGAGTTTGACTCGCGGGGACGCGTCCGGGTAAGTTCAGAGTATATCGGTAAGGACTACCGTTTTGTACACGGAGCGGACCGGGTTAGGAAGCACCTGAAAAGGTGCCTTGCAGCATGTGCGGCCGCATGGCTCTTTTTTATTGCTGCGATCATCCCGTATACGGAGTCGATGCATCAGTTGAGCGCGGCACTTCCCTATGCTTTTTCCGCGCTTCCTCTTGGAATGCTTACCTCCTTTACTCTGTCCCTTCGGGGAGTAAAGGAGCCGCTTGAGCACCGCACGTCGGACAGGCTGGAGAACGATTATCCCGCATACTGCATGGCACTTCTTCTCATGCAGTCCATCACTTTTATTGCGGCTTCAGCGGGGTTGATAATCCGGTTCTTCCGGGGACAGATGCCTGTCATCGGTGATTTCTGGTTTTTGTCCTGCAGTATTTTTATCCTGGCGGCTGCAGCTTTTCTTCTTAAGAAGAGATCGGAGCTGGAGACGGCGTGTGCTGATGAAGGTCATTAGGCGCAACCGCAACTGCGCTTAAGTGATACAACTATTATAGGAGGTATGAAAATGAACAGAAAGAGACTGTTGGCTCTGGGACTCTCTCTGATCATGGCTGTCTCTTTAGCGGCGTGCGGAAAGAAGAACGAAGCACCCGCTGCTGAGCCTGCAGCTGTGGAAGAGACTGCCGAGGCAGCGGAAGAGACTGTTGAAGAAGCAGTCGAAGAAGCTGTCGAAGAGGTTGAAGAGGAAGTCGCAGAAGAGGAGCCCGCGGCTGAGGAAGAAGAAGCCGTGGAGGAGGAAGCCGAAGAGGCTGAGGCTGAGGAAGAGGCTGAGGAGCCCGAGGAAGAAGAGGATGACACCATGGTGTTCGCTACCTCCACCTTCGGCCAGAAGTTCAGCCCGTTCTTCGCAACCACCGCTTATGATATGGACGTCGTAGACATGACTCAGGTCGGCGCTCTTACGGCGGACAGAGGCGGCGCTGTTATCTACAACGGTATCGAGGGCGAGACCATCGATTACAACGGTACCGAGTATACCTACTACGGCATGGGCAACGTTGAGGTTACCCAGAATGATGACGGTTCCGTGGATTACACCATCACCATCCGTGACGATGTCAAGTTCTCTGATGACGAGCCTGTTACCATCGATGACTACATCTTCAGCTTCTACGTTTACGTAGATCCGACCTATGACGGTTCTTCCACCATCTATGCTCTTCCTATCGAGGGCATGGAGGAGTACAGAAGCGGCATGGATTCCCGCGGCAACGTGATCTTCGCCGCCGGCGATGAGGGCTACGAGGAGACTGACCTCTACACCGAGGAGCAGTACAACGAGTTCTGGACCTACTACAACGAGCAGGCCGGTGCGGATTTCGCACAGTCCATCGTTGACTACTGCATCAGCAAGGGCTACAACGCTCCCGATGATTCCGTCGCTGCCTGCGCCGCGAACTGGGGCTTTGAGCTTGAGGAAGATGCAACCAGCCAGGATTTCTGGGATGCGATCGTTGCAGCGTATGACACGGTTGAGGAAGCGGAAGAGACCGAGAATGCCGGTTACAACCGTCTTGACCTCACCATTGCTGCACTTGGCGCGGATTATGAGACCGGTGTCGAGACCGGCAACAGCGCGACCAACGTCAGCGGTCTTACCCGTGTTGATGACTACACCGTCAACCTTCACATGACTGAGTTCGACGCGACCGCGATCTACAACGTCGGCCTTACCCTTGCTCCGCTGCACTACTATGGCGATGCGGATGCATATGATTTCGAGAACGATCAGTTCGGCTTCACCAAGGGCGATCTTGCTTCCATCAAGGAGAAGACCTCTGAGCCCGTCGGTGCCGGCCCCTACACGTTCGGCGGTTATGAGAACGGTGTCGTCACCCTTCTTGCCAACCCGAACTATTTCAAGGGCAAGCCCGAGACCGAGATCCTGTTAATGCAGGAGTCCATCGATTCCGACTATGTTCCCGGCATTGTGACCGGCAGCTTTGATATCGCTACTCCTTCCATCAACGATGAGACCCTTAAGGCCATCCAGGATGCGAACGACAACGGCGAGCTCGTCGGAGACACTCTGACCACCTATCTTGTTGACTACCGCGGCTACGGCTACCTCGGAATCAACGCTGACCTTGTCAATGTCGGCGGCGATGCTGCTTCCGATGAGTCCAAGGCTCTCCGCAAGGGCTTCATGACCCTGTTCGCAGTCTACCGCGACACGGTTATCAACTCCTATTACGGCGACCGCGCAGCGGTTATCCAGTATCCTATTTCCAATACCTCCTGGGCAGCACCGAAGCCTGCGGATGAGGGATATCAGATGGCTTACTCCGTCACTGTTGACGGCGACCCGATCTACGATTCTTCCATGAGCGAGGAGCAGAGATACGAGGCGGCGAAGGAAGCTGCGATCGGCTACTTCCAGGCAGCAGGCTTCACTTATGACGAGGAAGCGGGCAAGTTCACTGATGTTGATGAGACCTATGAAGTTATGATCCCTGGCCAGGGCCAGCAGGATCACCCTGCATATGGTGTTGCTGTTGCGGCGAGCGAGGTTCTTGAGGAGCTCGGCATCAAGCTGCAGGTGAACGACGTAGGAACCAGCGTATGGAACAATGCTCTTGAGAGCAATACCGCTATGATGTGGGCAGCTGCATGGCAGTCCACGGTTGACCCGGATATGACCCAGGTCTATCACAGCTCCAATGCACACGGCAACGGCACCAATTCCAACCACTACTCTGTTGATGACGAGGCTCTGGATGAGCTCATCGTCGCCGGCAGAAGCAGCGCCGATACCGAGTACAGAAAGTCTGTTTACAGAGATGCCATGGATATCATCATGGATTGGGGCTGCGAGCTTCCTCTGTATCAGAGAAAGGAATGCACGGTTGCTTCCACCGAGCGTCTTGATGTTGACACCCTTCCCAGCGATATGACTCCTTACTGGGGATGGAATGCGGAGATTGAGACTGTCGTTACGAAGTAATTGTTCGAGAAGGGCGCGCGAGCGCTTTCCTGATTGAGCAGCTGCAGCGCGGAGGGGCGAAAGCCCTTCCGCGCCTTTCTGGTAAGAAAGGTTGTCCAGTATGCTGAAATATGTACTTAAGCGTATTCTTTACAGCATTTTGATTCTGTTTTTTGTGATGTTCATCATCTACGTCCTGATGTACAACATGCCCATGGGGTACATCGAGACCAAGGCGAGAGAGCTGGCCTCCAGACCGGGAGCGACGAAGAGCTACGCCGAATGGCTCGCGGACTTAAACGCTCAGTACGGTATGGACAAGGGCGTTGTTCTCGGATACCTGACCTGGCTGAAAAGTGCTCTGGTCGGCAACTGGGGAGATTCATGGGCCTGGACGATTCCGGTTACGGAGGAGTTCCATAATACAGTCTGGTTTAGTTTTATTCTCGGTTTTGTCTCTTTCATTTTCGAGATTATCATCGCTATTCCGCTTGGAATTACAGCAGCAAAAAAGCAGTACAGCTTTACCGATTATTTCACCACCGTGGTATCGATGGTCTGTATTTCCATGCCGACTTTCTTTATCGCGACAATCCTCAAATATGTATTCTCTGTCAAACTGGGCTGGTTCGACCTGTCCGGCATGCAGGGCAGAGATTATATGAAATTATCTGAGTTCGGGAAATTCCTCGACGTGGCGAAGCACTTTGTGCTCCCGTCGATTACGATAATCATCATCAGCATCGGCGGTCTTATGCGTTATACAAGAACGAACATGCTGGAGGTCCTGAATGCCGACTACATCCGGACGGCTCGCGCAAAGGGTGTCCCGGAGAAGAAGGTAATTAACTACCACGCGTTCAGAAACACTCTGATTCCGCTGGTGACCACCCTGGGCGGCAGCCTTCCCGGTCTTTTCTCGGGTGCTCTGATCACGGAAACCTTGTTCTCCATCAGAGGCATCGGCTACGCATCCTATACATCGATGACCCAGGCAGATATTCCGTTTATCATGTTCTATCTTGCTTTCATCTCTATTCTTACACTCCTGGGGAATCTGATTTCCGACCTGCTCTACGCAGTGGTGGATCCCCGCGTACGTCTGAGCTGACAGCCCGGAAATATCGATGCGTCAACGGGATTCCGTGCCGCAAAGCCTGCGGCGGGAATCCGGACTAAACGGATTGTCCTGGGATGATCCGCGGATAGGATAAAAACATGGCAACCTACGATCTAAACGAAGAACTGAAGAGAAGAGAGGCCGCGCTGGCAGCGAAGAAAGCCGAAGAAGGGCACGAGAGCGGGGAGAAGGAAGTCGCGCTCGACGATGTCAGCCGCGTCAAGGTGCTCTCGCCCGGAAGACAGGTTTTTAAGAGATTCATCCGGAACCGCCTGGCGGTTTTCGGGTCCGTATTGCTGATCTCCATGTTTGTCTTCTCTTTCTTGGGACCTCTTTTCTATCCTTACGGACAGAAACAGATTTTCTACACTTACGACAAGCAGAACGTCAATTACGCCCTGGCAAAACAGAACACGGCCTACAATGGGTATGATATCGCGGATGAGGTCACAGCCGAGCGGACGGTTGTCAACTCAATGAACAGCAATATAAAGAAGATGATCGCCGAGGGGCTGGACACTCTGCTGGTGCTGGGCGAGAACGGCGGTTACCGCATCCGCAGATATGGGGAAGATGTGTACATCCTTTCCTCGGGTGAAGCGGTTCCTGTATGTTCCACCGGAAGCGGCACGGTTGTGGTCGGTACCTACAGCCAGATCACAAAGAGCATTGAGTATCAGGCTGCGGCAGTGGAAGGTCTGGACGAAGCTGCCCAGGAGAACATCTCCGGCAAGAGCGGCAGTTTTACGCACAACGGAGTGGAGTATTCCTTTACCAGAGGTGCGGCGAAGAGCTATGAGATCACTTCCGAGCTTTCCGGCGTGAGCTATACCGGCAAGGTAATGGATAAAGGTTTCGAACAGGTACTGGAGGATACTGTCGGAAACAGCGCTTCCTTCGAGTACGACGGAGCGGACTACCTCATCAACCGGCAGGGACAGCGCTATGATGTCTACGAAATCGTCGCCGACAAGGATGAGAAGATCTACACCTGCTATACGCTGGACACACGCGAGAGCGGACAGAAGGTCAGCAATGAATTCCGTGTCGCGGCGCTGTTGGCCTCCGGCGGGGACGGGAAATTCAGCTGTGAAGGGAAGAATTACACCATAGCCGGAGAGGAAGGTGTGCTGGAAATCTATGATGCGGACGGGGCTGCTTATGCCGAGTTTACTCCCTTTGCCGTGCGCAGGTATACCGGTGAGGACACCATGGAGTATAACCTTAAGAAGGCTATATCAGCCAAGATTGAGGAGATGCAGGCAAGCGGCGTGAAGAGCGGCACCATGGTTCATGAGCTTCCGCAGCAGAATGAAGACGGCTCCTATACCCGGAATGAGGACGGCAGCCTGGTCTATAACGAGACCGAGATGAAAATCACTCAGCGGGATACCGGCGAGTACGTCATTAACTGCGATCAGATTAACTACATCATTGACATGTTCTCCTCGCCCTCATCGAAGCATATCCTCGGGACGGACGGCGACGGATTCGACGTTATGGCGCGTATCATGTACGGCGGCCGCATTTCACTGATGGTCGGTTTTGTCGTTGTCTTCCTGGAACTCTTCATCGGAGTGATAATGGGAGGCCTGGCCGGATTCTACGGCGGCTGGGTGGACATGCTGATCATGCGTCTGGTAGATATTTTCTACTGTCTGCCCTCCATGCCGATCATGATCATCCTTGGTGCAATGATGGACGCCATGCGAATGGATACCTACATCCGACTGATGATTATGATGGCAGCACTTGGCATCATGGGATGGGCCGGCGTCGCAAGACTGGTCCGCGGTCAGATCCTTTCTCTCAGAGAGCAGGAATTCATGGTGGCCGCGGAGGCGACGGGTATCCGGGTCAAGGACCGCATTTTCCGGCACCTGGTTCCGAATGTCATGCCTCAGCTCATTGTTACCGCGACTATGGGAATGGGCGGAGTTATTCTTACTGAATCTACGCTTTCCTTCCTCGGTCTGGGAGTGAAGCACCCGCTGGCAACCTGGGGGACAATCATCAACTCGGTTTCCTCTGCTTCGGCGATGGCGCACTACGCGCACATCTGGATTCCTGTCGGCCTGCTCATCTGCGTTACGGTCATCGCCTTTAACTTCGTCGGCGACGGTCTCCGCGATGCGTACGATCCGAAGTCGAAAGGATGAGCGCTGCATTCAGATGTCGTTGAGTTTTGATTCATGATAAGGGGCTGACCCATGGCAGATAAATCTAAGAAAACATCGTACATATCCGGCAAGGAGTCCAGGAAGATCACCAAGTTCAACCGTAAGCTCACCCGGAAGCTCGAGAAGGAAAGAGAGGACGCAGGCAGGGATCCGGCCCTCTACACCACCGTTATGAAGGATGAGAACAACGTTGTTGAATTCGACAACGTTTGCACGTATTTCTTCACCGATGTCGGAACTGTTCGCGCGGTTGACGGCGTTAATTTCAATATTCCCAAGCATTCAACAGTCGGCGTCGTCGGCGAGTCGGGCTGCGGCAAGAGCGTAACCAGCCTGTCTCTGATGCAGCTGCTTCAGAGACCTTCCGGCCAGACGGTAGGCGGAGAAATCCGGTTTAACAAAGGCGACGGAACGGCTGTCAACATCGTCAAGGCACCGAATTCGGTGATGGAGAAAATCCGCGGAAACGAGATCTCCATGATTTTTCAGGAGCCGATGACCAGCCTGAACCCGGTCTTCCGGATCGGAGCGCAGGTCGACGAGGTGATCAAGCTCCACAATCCCGACATGCCGGATCAGGATGTAAAGGCCAGGACCATCGAGATGCTCGATCTGGTTGGCATCGCCAATAAGGAAGGCGTCTATGAGATGTATCCTCATGAGCTCTCCGGCGGCATGCGGCAGCGCATCTGCATCGCTATCGCACTTGCCTGCAATCCGACGCTTATTATCGCGGATGAGCCGACGACCGCTCTTGATGTGACAATCCAGGCGCAGATTCTTGATCTGCTGCAGAACCTGAAGGACAAGCTGAACTCCTCGATAATGCTGATCACCCATGATCTCGGCGTTGTTGCCGGTATGGCGGATTATGTGGTGGTCATGTATGCAGGACGCATCATCGAGAAAGGCACCGCAGACGAGATTTTCCATGACCCCAGGCATCCGTACACCATCGGACTGATGAAGTCCAAGCCGGTCGTGGGCAAGAAGGTGGATCAGCTCTACAATATCCCCGGTAACGTGCCCAATCCGGTGCACATGCCCGATTACTGCTATTTCCGGGACCGCTGTGAGATGCGCTGTGACCGTTGCAGCGGGCAGTATCCTCCGGAGATGAAGATCAGCGATACGCACATCGTTTCCTGCTATCGCTATTACGATGAAGGCGAGAATCTCGGATATCCCAAGTCCGTGAATGTGGAGGAGCTGTAATGGCAGAGATCGTTAATGCGCAGGGCATGCCTGCGGCATCAGGTAATGATAATATTCTGGAGGTCAGGAACCTGCGCAAATGGTTCCCGATCAAATCCAGCTTCTTTAAGCGGACAATCGGAAACGTCAAGGCTGTTGACGGCGTGTCCTTCAGCATTAAGCGCGGCAAGACCATGGGGCTTGTCGGCGAATCGGGATGCGGCAAGTCCACCTGCGGGCGCACCATCCTGCGTCTTCAGGACAAGACGGACGGAGATGTGATCTTCGACGGACAGGATGTGTTTGCCCTGAGCAAGGAGGAACTGAGAAAACTCCGCCCAAGGATGCAGCTGGTCTTCCAGGATCCTTATTCCTCCCTGTCCCCCCGGCTTCCCGTCGGTGAGATTATCGGCGAAGCAGTGAGAGAGCACGGCATTGTCGATCCTTCCGAGTATGACGACTATATCACGCGCGTCATGGACGTCTGCGGACTGCAGCCGTATTACAAGGAGCGGTACCCGCACGAGTTCTCCGGCGGACAGAGACAGCGCATATGCATCGCAAGGGCGATGGCCCTTTCACCGGACTTCATCGTGTGCGATGAGCCGGTATCCGCTCTGGATGTCTCGATTCAGGCGCAGATCATCAATCTGTTGAAGCAGCTGCAGAAGGAATTTGGCCTGACCTACCTCTTCATCTCCCATGATCTTTCGGTGGTGGAGCATATCTCCGACACTGTCGGAGTCATGTACCTGGGGAATCTGGTGGAGTACGCGGAGACGGAGAAGATTTTCTCAAACCCGCTTAATCCCTATACCAAGGCGCTGTTCTCCGCGATTCCGATTCCGGATCCGGATGTCAAGCTGAACCGCATTATTCTGAAGGGCGCCATCCCCAGCCCTGCAAATCCGCCAAAGGGCTGCAAGTTCCACACCCGCTGCGAGAACTGCATGGAAATGTGCAAGTACGCCGCACCCGAGTGGAAGGAAGTCGAGCCCGGCCACTTCTGCGCGTGCCATCTCTACAACGATGCGGAGGAAAACGCAAGAGCTGAAGAGATCGTCAAAGCAGAGAAGGCGAGCGGCAATATTACTGTGGATAAGGAAGTGCTGTAAACGCGGCGGAGTTTTGCACCGGATTCGCCCGCTTCAGCGGCGGATAACACGGCGGAGCAACCTCGTATACTTTGTTGGCTCCGCCGTTTTTGATGAAATCGACAGGTTTAATCAATGTCATGATGAGGAAAAGACAAGGCGGTAACAGGAAGGAAAGCAGGCTTCCCGAGGGCGACGACGGAAGGACGATCGCCGATATGAACATCGACGGAATGCCCTGGTACCGAAGGGACGGGAAGGAATCCGTGCCGGGAGAGGGCTCAGGCCGCGGACAGGGCATGAGTGATGAGGAGGTTCGGATGTACCGCTTTGCGGCGGTCAAGGCGGGACTTCTCATCGTACTGATCTTTGGCCTGGTTTTTTTCCTGTTTATTGCCTTCTGTGATTTCATCTGGTTCGGCAACAGGTAGAAATCCGGCGCAGGCGGACGGAGAATTACGGACGCAGGCGGCAGGGTTGTCCTGCCGGGACGTAGAAAGGAAAGTGAGGCAGACCATTCGGTCTGCTTTTGTTATGCACTCTTCATGCGGCATATACACTCTGTCACGGTGATACACTGCCGCGAAAAGCACAAAATATCAACTAATACAGTACAAATCATCAATGTTATTGGGGAATTCAAATAGTATACTATCTGTTAGTTATCTTTATCTGTTCTATATTTGATATTGTGCTCTGCTTGATGTGATCTCTGTTGTGATCAGCGCTGCCGGGCAGGGTGACAATTTCAAAGCAGCATTGGAAAGGAGTGCACATGCTTCATCTTATTCAATTCGTTGGAGGATGCAGTCATGATGCTGGAAGTGTGACCGACCGGCCGCGCGGCAACAACATGTATACGATTCTTCATTTCGGGAGCGAAGCTACACTGGAAATCGAAGGAGAAGCCAGACAGATGACGAAGGACTGTTTCGTCATTATTACACCCAGGACTTCGTACCGATATTATAACAATGATGCAGCGTTTACCGAGGACGGCATTTTCTTTGACGGTGAAATTCCGTTTGCCCTGATCGATGAACTGAAGCTGCCGGTGAACCGGCCTTTCCAGGTATCCAATCCGGAGGAAGTCGTTCGCATGATCCACTGGATCAGTGAGGAGACGGTGAAGAAAACTCCTCATTACGAGCAGAGGGTCGATCTGCTCCTTCGCTCGTTCATGTATGCTCTTTCTGATGCCATCGTGCAGGAAATGCTTCCGGCAACATCTTTGTACCGCCAGCTGGCGGAGTGCAGAGAACAGATGATCCGCAGTCCCGAGAAAGACTGGAAGATGTCTGAGATTGCTGCCGAACTGAATATCAGTCCTTCCTATTTCCAGCATCTTTACCGGGCCTGCTTTGGTGAGTCTCCAAGGAAGGAGCTGATCGCCTGCAGGCTGGAGAAAGCCCAGTATCTGTTAAGGACGACAGACTTAAGCGTCAAGGAGGTCTCCGCACAGTGCGGCTACGCCAATGTAGAACATTTCGTCCGTCAGTTCGGCCAGACTTTCGGTCAGACTCCGAAAGCCTACAAGCGTGGAAAGTAAGCCGGTATTTAAATAACGAAATTAGATTAAGACACCGCCTTCATGGAAATGAGGGCGGTGTCTTGTTATAATTAAATAAAGTTTAATAATATCTTGCTGCGGGCGGCGGACTGCCTGTGATACGGATGAAGAGGCGTGCTGCAGCCCGGCGTATATACCGTCACGGGGAAAGGAGAGTATTATGGCCACGATTTATGAGTACATCAAGGAGAGCCCGCAGGCATACCGGCACGTACTGGAGAACCGCGCGGCAATCTCGGAATCTTTCGTGGAGCTGTACCGCAGTACCATGCCTGATGTGGTGTTCCTTGTGGGGAGCGGGACATCACTTAACGGATGCCTGGCCGCAGCGCCGTTTATGGAGATGGTTCTTGGTCAGGAGGTGAGGGCCTGTGCTGCATCGGACATGCCCTCTGTTCACGGCATGAAGCCTCTCTTTATTTACGTTTCCCAGGGGGGCAATTCCACCAATACATCAAAGGCGATTGAGGACTATTCGATGTACCCTTCACTGGTGATCACCGGCAGCGAGAAAGGGTATATCAATGCCATGGGCACGAAATGGCAGCTCCTGGAGTGCGGTGAGGAGCTGGCGGGTCCCAAAACCAAGGGATATATCGTGACAATTATCCAGCTCTATGTCGCCGCACTGGAAACCGCAAAAGCGCTGGAAAGAATCAGTGAAGAGCGGTATCAGGAGATCATCGGCGTGCTGGAGAAAGCCGGAGAGAATTTCGACGGCAACGTGGAGGCGAGCGACGAATGGTTTAAGCGCAATGTCAATCTGTTAAAAGGACTGCATGCGGTATTCATGACCGGGAAGAAACTTGACGCGTTGATCGCGAGGGAAGACGGCCTCAAGATCATGGAAACCCTGCTTATCCCTGTGCTTGCATATGATTTCGAGGAGGCGCTGCACGGACCGGCGAGCTGCCTGGACAACCGGGTGGCCGGATTCTACTTTGTTCCTGAGGAGAGCGATCCGGACGCGCAGAGAACCCGTGCGCTGGCGGAGTTCCACAGAAAGCGCTGCGGAGCAGTTTTCACCATTACCTCTACGGAGACGGGGGATCCGAGAGACTGTGTCGTGAAGACCACAGGGGAGTGGTATACCTCGCCTTTTGAGCGGAGTATCGCCTGCCAGCTGGTCGGGGCGCTGATCCCCGGACTTACCGAAATGGATCCGCAGTCAGGCCATCAGCGCTTCAGGGAACTGAGCGACGCGGTTCACACCAAACACCAGGAGGATCACTGATGAACTACTGTATAGGAATTGACAGCGGGGGAACCCATTACCGCATGCGAGCTCTGTCTTCTGACGGAGCACTCCTCGGCGAGATGGAGGGACAGATCGCAAGCCACTATCGTTTCCGGAGGGAGGAGAGTGCCCGCAGGATCCGCGAGAATCTGGCTGCCCTTCTCGACTCGTTCGGCGGCAAACCGGAGGACTGCCTGTACATTGTGTGCGGTTCGACGGGAATCGACAGTCCGGAAGACGAGACGGAGGTTACCGCGATTTACTCGGAGGATATTGGTTTTTCCTGCCCGGTGAAGATAATCAACGACGCGGAGCTGGCTTTAAGGACCGTAACCGGCGGTGACGGAGTCCTCGTTCTCTCGGGAACCGGATCCATCGCCTGCGGGTTTGATGAGAAGGGGGAACTGGTCAGGACCGGCGGATGGCCGCCCGGAATGTTCGGTGACGAAGGCTCCGGCCAGTGGATCGACAAGTCCGCGCTTAACTATCTCGGCCGGTGGTATGACGGCCTGGTCCCGCAAGGCGAGCTGATTCACGAGATTCTGAGGATCACGGGAATTAACGGAAGAAAGGATCTCTGTGACATGGCAATGAGCGGCAGGATCCCTCAGCTTGGCGCGGGTGTCGACCGTGCTGCCGCGGCGGGAGACGAGGCTGCCGTCGGGCTTCTTAAGCGCGCTGCCGCAGAGGTCGCCGGACTTCTTAAGGACATCGTCACTTTGTCAGGAATTGACAGGCGTCAGCCGGACTTCAGGGTGGCGGTCTGGGGAAGTACCATCCTGAAATCTCCTGTGTATTTCGAGACCTTCTGCACACTGGCTCATGAGTTCTATCCGGCCTGCCAGGTCATGAGACCGTCCCTTACCGCGGTGGAAGGGGCGGCGGAAATGGCGCTTAAGCTTTGTGCAATTTGACGCATTTTTGCCCGTATCCTCCGGACTTTTCTCATTTGGGTACCGAACGCAGGGATGATAAAATGACTTAGCTGCATTTTCACCGTTCAGCAGGCTATTATGAGAATGGAGGATCTATATGGGTGGTTTTTTCGGAGCTGCGCTGCGTACTGACTGTGTTTTCGATCTGTTTTACGGGACAGATTATCACTCCCACCTGGGAACAAAGCGTGCCGGGCTTGCGGTTTACGACCGGGAGAAAGGCTTTGACAGAGCAATTCACAATATTGAAAGCTCCAATTTCCGCCCTAAATTCGATGACGATATCCTCAAAATGAAGGGGAACCTTGGCATCGGATGTATCTCGGACTACGAGCCTCAGCCCCTGATCGTGCGCTCCCATCTCGGCACCTACGCGATCACGACCGTCGGCAAGGTGAACAACATCAAAGAGCTCTCGGACAAGCTGTTCAACAACGGTTTTTCCCATTTCCAGGAGATGAGCGGCGGTGAGATCAACCCGACTGAGCTGACAGCTGCCCTGATCAACACGAAAAGCTCGATCGTCGAGGGAATCCGCTACGCCCAGGAGGTGATCCGCGGCTCGATGACCATGCTTCTGCTTACGAAGGACGGCATCTACGCCGCGAGGGACAAATTCGGGAGGACGCCGGTGCAGATCGGCCGCAAGGACCTCGGTTACTGCGTCTGCTTCGAAAGTTTTTCCTATCTGAACCTCGGATACCGGTTCAACCGGGAGCTGGGTCCGGCAGAGATCGCGTTCATCACCCCCGACGGGGTAGAGACGGTCGCGCCGCCGATGGATCATATGAGGATCTGCACATTTCTCTGGATCTACTACGGATTTCCGGCGTCGACCTATGAGAAGCGAAATGTGGACGATGTGCGTTACAGCTGCGGCAAGCACCTGGCGATGCGCGATATTGCGAAAGGCAAAACTCATCCGGACATCGTCGCCGGTGTTCCGGATTCCGGAGTCGCCCATGCGGTAGGATATTCCAATGCCTCCGGTGTGCCGTATTCACGCCCGTTTGTGAAATATACGCCCACCTGGCCGAGATCGTTTATGCCCACTATCCAGAGCCGGAGGAACCTCATCGCGAAGATGAAGCTTATTCCGATCAAGGAGCTGATCGAGGGGCGGAAGCTGCTGCTTATTGACGATTCGATCGTGCGGGGAACCCAGCTTAGGGAGACTACGGAGTATTTATACCGCAACGGCGCTAAGGAGGTCCATATCAGGCCTGCCTGCCCGCCGCTCGTATTCGGCTGCAGATACCTCAACTTCTCCCGCTCGAGCTCCGAGGAGGAGCTGATCACGAGAAGGGTGATCGAGCGTCTTGAGGGGACGAAGGAGCCGACGGAAGAGATGCTGACCAGGTACACCGATCCGGATTCGGAGGAGTACGAGGCAATGCTAGAAGCGATCCGGAAGGAGATGAACTTCACCTCGCTTCACTATCACCGCCTTGATGACATGATCGAGGCGATAGGGCTTGAGCCCTGCAAACTGTGCACCTACTGCTGGAGCGGCAGAGAGTAGGCATAAGCTGTGCGTCAGCACAATGTCTATCGGAAAGGAGGAATGATGAAGGTTCTTTTTATTGCCGGTGACGTTTGGCACCCCATGGAAGTCATAAGGAGAGGCCTGGATTCCTTTGGGGACAGGCTTGACGGAATTGAGATGGATTTTGTTGAAGCCGCCAAGGATATCCTGACCCCGGAGTTCATCCGCGCCTATGATGTGATTGTCATCGCCAAAGGGAACGCGGTCGCTTCCTTTAACAGCGCGCCCTGGTATGAGGATGGTGTTACCGAGGTAAGAGGCGAGGAATTCGGCGACTATCTCAGGGAAGGACACGGAATGGTTTTCCTTCATGCGGCGAACTGCATCAGCAAAGACGCGCTTCCCGCGTACTACGCATTAAACGGGAACTGGTTCATAGGGCATCCTCATCGCTGCCCTGTTGAGTACAAGGTGGTCAAAACTAACGAGCTCACTGAGGGAGTGGAGGATTTCACCGAGAGAGACGAGCATTACATGCTCTCCGATGTTGCAGGGGATGCGGATATCTTCCTTGAGTCCCGCTCACCGGAGGGCGGCGTTCAGGCTGCCGGATACACCAGAAGAATCGGCAGCGGGCGCGTCGCGGTGATTACCCCGGGACACACTCTTGCGGTGTGGACAAATGAGAATTTCCAGAAGCTTCTCGTCAATGCGCTTCGCTGGGCAGCGGGAGAGAAGTAATACCCTGAACTGTCAGGAGTTTAATCCGGCAGCCTGTCCCCGGTCGGAAAGGGGGCGGCTGCCGGACTATTTTTACCGCATTGTTTCTTGCAAAAACCAGGGCACAGTGACAGAATAGAAGTATAAATATTCAGTTCTTGGCCAATATTTCAGACAGTATTGGAGAAGGGAGCAGCTTATGAAGAAATACGTTGCGGAGTTTATTGGCACAGCGGTGCTGGTATTGTTCGGCTGCGGCAGCGCGGTTGCCGCCAACAGCCTGGCAGGAGCAAACGGGGAGGCGGTTCCGCTCGCATTCACCACGCTTCTTATCGCCTTCGCCTTCGGCTTAAGCATCGTCGCAATGGCGTATACAATCGGCGGTATTTCCGGATGCCACATCAATCCTGCGGTTTCCCTGGGAGTGCTCATTGCCGGAAAGATGGATAAGAAGGATTTCCTCGGATATATTCTCGCCCAGTTCCTCGGCGGCCTGTTCGGAGCGGATCTGCTCGTTCTTTTCTTCGGAAGCAACGCTTCGCTCGGGACCAACGGCTTCGGTGAGGCCAGCGCACTCGGGACCTCCGGAGGTGTTGCCTTTATCGTGGAAGTCGTACTTACCTTCGTATTCGTTCTCCTGATCCTGAATGTGACCTCCAAACCTGAGTATTCCAATATTGCCGGCCTGGTGATCGGTCTCACGCTGACGCTGATTCACATTCTGGGCATTCCCTTCACCGGAACCTCCGTCAACCCTGCCCGTTCCTTCGGCCCCGCACTTCTGGCCGGCGGCACTGCACTTCGCCAGGTATGGCTGTTCATCGTTGCGCCTCTTGCCGGCGCGGCACTTGCAGGGCTCTGCTTTACCAAGTTCCTGAACGCGGAGGAAGCTCCAACGGAAGCAGCTTCGGCAGAAACCGGGGAGCCTGAAGAGGCAAAGGCGGAATAATCGAACAGAAGCTCCCCGGATTTACGCAGATGGACGCGGTTTCGCGTCCATCTGTTTTATTGTGTATATTCGCAGCAAAGATATATTCAGGGGGGAAGAATCATTCCGACAGCAAGAACCGGTATTTCGGAAGAAAAGCCGAAACCTGTATTCTGAAGAAAAAAGACTTGCCAAAAATAAAATATGTGATAGAATATCTATTGTTCTGATGCGATCATAGCTCAGCTGGGATGAGCGTCCGCTTGACGTGCGGGAGGTCACAGGTTCGATCCCTGTTGGTCGCAGAACCCGGGAAGCCAGTAAAATCAAGGCTTCCCGGTTTTTTTATCTCTCCATTTCGGCCTCTTTCGCCTTCTTATTCCCGTTTTTCGGTGGGTCAGACTGGGTCAGCGCCTTTCTTTCCTCAATAATACGGCGGTTTTCGGCAAGTTTTTCCCTCATACTGCTCAGCTGCACGTCCCTTCTGAGTGAATAATTCTGCTCATTTGTCCGGGTCGTATGACCCAGGAGTGCCGCCCTCTCATTGGAAGGGATCCCCAGAGGGATCAACACGTTATTGTTCAGCGCTTTGCGAAAGGCGTGATTGTTGGTAACCTTAAGCCCAAGACGCTGGCAGTGCCTCCTCAGATATTGCTCGTAGGAATCCTTTGTGACCATAGTTCCATCCATATTGTGAAAAACATAGATGGATTCCCCGGGCAGAGCGGCTGCAAGATCCAGAACCTCCTGAATGGCCGGCGTGATGGGGAAACGGCGGCCGGAAGCGTGCTTGGTCCGGGTGTCTTTGGTATAATCCACATCCTCGTACGTCGGAGGAGTGAACTCGACGTGTTTGATCTGCTGCCTGTGGATCTCGATGTACCCATCGTGGACATCTTCCCGATGAAGCGCCACCGGCTCATCAGCCCGCATGCCTGTTTCGATATTGAACAATACGATCAGGGCTTTGGGATTTGAAAGATTCTTCAGCATATCTTCCCGGATCAGTGCGATCTCGTCTTCTGTAAAATACGTATCCTCTTCACGCTTCACTGTATGGTCACAGTGCTTGCGGTAATCCCGGAATTCAATAAACTCTTCGGGAGTCCCCGTGATATAGCGCTTCTTGCGGGCAAAGGAAAAGACACTTTTCATGTTATAGAGCAGTCTTTTGAAAACCTCTTCCTTCGGCCTGCCGGGAAGGATGTCCTTGGTGATCCAGTCCCGCAGGTTATCTTCCGTGATAGCGGATATCGTTTTGCCTGCGATCGGCTTCATATAGTTATTGAAATACCTGTCCCAGTCTTCGATCGTTTTCCCGGAACAAAGCTCGGTCTCTCTCTTGTAGGAGATCAGTTCCCGGTAAACGTCGCCAAAAGTCTTAAATCCTCCTTCCCCTTCCTTGTAAAAGCGGTACAGTGCGTGAATAAGGTCGTCTCTATTCTTTTTGACGAGGTTTCTTCTTACTCCGTTGACATAATACCGCGTCTTCCAGTACCCTTGCTGGGTGCCGTTTTCGACCTGAACGATCGCTTGCTTGTGATGCGTGGCGACATAAGCTGTCATTTCTGCTTTCTTCATAATTTCACCTATGTCGGCACCTTCCGATTGGAATAATTGTATCATGGACTGGGTCAGATCCATGGCGTTACTAAGGTTTTTTGCTATTCCCAAACACAGTTCCTTTCTGCCCGGTTTCGGGCAATAAAAAACCCCGGTGACTTTGCATCGGGGCGGCTAAAGCTGTTGTATAGTGGTGAATTTCAGTTACACGCGCGTATACGTGTGCCGGATCAATACGAAGGGCGGACCATCACGTTAATTCCCTGAAACCCGCGCACATGCCTGCCGCCCTCCGCGGGGATGTCCGTGGTGTAGCGGATGCCGTATTCGTTCTGCGCGGATATCAGATAGGCAGTCAAAGTTCTGGCTGCGACAGGTTTCTCGGCGTTGTCACCGCACCACTGGCTGTAAGCGTCATAGACCGCTTTGGAAGCGGCATGGGCGGACTCGTCCAGGCGGATATAGCCGACAGACTGCATGAACGGAATGATGTTGTTCCCTTCCGTTTTCGCCTGCTCAAGGTTCCCCTCGGTCCGCTCGGAGAGCGTGAAGCGAAAATCATTCAGGAGAAGCCTGTCCAGGCCCTCCAGACACCAGTTGAGTATCCCGGAGAGCTCTTCCTTCAGCTTCTCGATCAGGAACGGATCGTCGACCCGCCCCGGATCCCTGTCCTTTGTTGTCAAGATGATCTGTCTGCGCCAGAATCCGTTGGACCGGTCGAAGAGGGAGGACAGCGTGCCGTTTCCGAGGCAGAGGATCCGGCAGTAGAGGACCTCCTGGAAGCTCTGCTCCCTTTTTCTTTCCAGATCCATCTTTCCCTCCAGGGTAACGATGGTCTTGATGATGTTCGTGTCGGGCAGCGCCTGCAGGCTCATGTCGTCGTCGACCACGAGGAGGCGGTACCGCAGGTCTGCCCTGGCGAAGCTGTTGTTTTCGATCTTCTGTATGCTGCAGACGTTCATGCTGTCCCCAAGGAGAGCCTCGAGGACGAGATTGACCCTGGACTTGCCCTCGCCGCCCTTGCCGATCATGAGGAGCATCTTCTGGGCCTTGTTGGTGGGGATGAGGCAGTAGCCCATGAATTCCTGCAGGGTGAGGATGTCCTCCGGATAGAGCAGCTCGTCAAGGAAGGAGAGCCACCGGGACGGGACAGGCGCTTCTCTGTCAAAACTGACCGGCAGCCGGTTATAGCAGATCACCTTTTCTTCGGTGAATATGCCGGAGAGAGGGTAGTACGTGCCGTTGGCGACGTGGATGCGCGAGACATCCGGCGGAAGGGGATCGCTGTAGGCCTCCAGAGTGAGTGCCGCCCAGAGCTGGTCGGTGGTGCGGGATATGCCCCTGCGGATGTAGGGGCAAAGCTCGTCGTAGATCAGCTTCTTCACTTCGTGCTTCTCTATCCGGCCGTCAAGCCCGACGAAGCAGTCGTTGATGCAGACCATGGGGTGCTTCTGGAGGAACTCCCTGCAGAAGAGCACCTCGTCGATTCCTTTCTCCGTAAACCAGGAAACGGAGAGCTCTTCTCCGACGGAAGAGACTGAGGCAAACTTTGTATCGTTCATGGATTCTCCTTTCTGCCCGTGTTCGGGCAATAAAAACCCCGGTGCGATTTACGCCGGGGCATCTGAAAAAGATATAAGGATGAAGTAGCAAAACTAGCGTGTATGCGTGTGAATGGCTTAAACAAGCCATTTTGTGCGAGTAACCACGCGTGTTAAAAACATATGTGTCTTGGAACCGTGGGATCACAGGTGGGAGGAAGCCCGTATTTCCGCGATTACACGCACACACGCGTGTTTTTGAAGTTGATGGTCTATAGTGTATGGATCCCTGAAGAGAAGAGGCCGGGTCGGACAACCTCCGGTTTTAAGGATTATCAGCTGTCTTTACGCGACTGTCCCCAGGGAAAAATGTAAGCATATAGAAGCCAAAACCGGCACTTTAGGTATCAATCATCGAGAGTGCCGGATTTCCGTTCTGGAAGCCGCGTAAATACGCGGTTTCCAGGTCCCCAAAAACGTTACATACATACCCCTGTCTAACGCTCCGGTGCAGAGCGGTTAAGGGTCTCCTTCCCGGTACGTACTGCCTGCTTCCTTTCCGCGTCGCGCTGCCTTACCAGGGCTGCGTTTTCATACAGCTTTGCGAGTGAGGAAGTGCGGACCTTCTCCTTAACCGGAGCCTTGACTCTGGCCGCTGTCCCGGGAAGATTCAGTGTTCTTCTTACCCTTGCCGTGATGAGCTGTACATTCTTTTCGATGAAAGCGAAGATGTTTCCGAGGATTTTGGCGGCGATACTCTTGTATGCCGGCGTCTTGCCAGGGTCCTGATCGGTCCTGTCTTTCAGATACGCGGCGGCGTGTCCTATCTGCGCAACAGCTTCCTGAACCGCGGTGTCCGCAAGTTCATTGACGGCCATAGCATATGCTTCATCCGTTACTTCGCTGACCAGCGCATCCAGGTCACGGACCTTCATCGTCAGTTCCTCCAGCCGTTCTTCCTGCGCGGCGATTCTTTCCTTCTGGCTGGCGATGATGTAGTCCTGCTTCTGCATATACCCACGCCCGCCATAGGAGGGTTCCTTTTCGATTTCGACCTGCATGCTCTCGGCGATTTCGATGAATTTCTCTCGGCAGACCTTATCGAAAGACATCTTCCGGTTGTTGTTCCGGCCGGAAGGTTTCTCAGGATCAGGCCTTTCGATTCCCAGGGCTTCCAGAGCCTTCTCCTGCATGGGCTGCAGCTCACCGTACTGGTTCGTGAAATCATAGACATGTCTTTCATGGATATGCGGCGTCGTTTCATCGACATGCATTGCCCAGTCCAGGATGTGGATGTGGGAACCGAACTGTTCCTCAAACCAGGACTGGTATCTGTCCATAACCTCCAGCAGGACATCCGGTTCAACGGTTTCATCGATATTCCCCAGCTGCAGGATTGTCTCTTCCGGCTGCGTGCGTTTTCCATGGAGCAGGTCGCCTGCAGACTTGTTTCGTTCCGGATGCCGGGCTTTTTCGTTCCGGGCATTCTGTCCTTCCACGTAGCTGGCATAGTTGAACGAATAAAAAAGCTGCTCGACCTTGTCAAAGGTCAGGGCAGCGTTGTCGGAGATCGGAACCGGTGTCTCATCGCCGGACCGGTGTCCCCAGTAGCAGTCCCAGTAATGGTTGACCGCTTTTCTTCCGGGATCGATGTGTTCGCTCTTTTCCACATCAAAATCCCGGTCGTTGTGTGACGGCGAGTTCGTACCCGAACGGCCGTTGTGCCTTGTTGCTTTCATAAAGGTTCCTCCTGCTCGTATAGTAGTTTTTGTAACTTTTGTGATGCAGACTAAAAGTTTATAACCGGATAGTTATCGATCAGAGCCTGCAGAATGCTTTCATTAAGATAAGATCAGGCGAACCCTGGCCAGGTCTCCATGGGAATCCCACCCCTCCGAGGATCTCTCCGAGCCGCCCCTGCGATGCTGCATGTTACGTGGGAAACCACCGCGCATTGAGCGCCGCCTTTGCCGCAGCCGGACGGAAGTACCATTGTTCCTGCCGGGAGGTCATTGCTATGCCTGATGCCAGTCAGACAATTAAAAGAAGTGTTGATCGCTGGCGGAACGTTGGACCGGTTCATTTGTTTACGACATTCAGACCTACGAACACACGTCACGGCGCACTCTCATACAGCTCTTCCTGACAGGGATGTACCTGATCATTGCCGATATTCACTTGTGGCTTTCCGTTTTGAAAAGTCGAAGGGTGAGATCGTGGTTTCAGACTGGTCATAAACATGTCCTTAACTTACGATTTGCTTTTTAATCCGGACAGCCGGACTGTCCGGGGACTGTTCAGGTCCGCGGGGCCAACTGTAGGCGGTTGAAGAATACCCTCTATAGGTAGGCCAGCTGGAGGGCAAAAACGGTCCCCCCGAAATGTTGATTTTTGTATTTTTTTGTGAACAATCCGTAAGAACGGGATCATATCCTCGAGATGAATTCAGTTCAGCACAGCCCTGGACGGTTGAAAAATACCCTCTATAGGTAGGTCAGCTGGAAGGGCAAAAGCATTACACCTTTCGTGCAACAAATATTAAATTTTTATTAAATAATCAAATGATGCCCGAACCACCCGGACTTATTCCGTTTTATCGTTTCGCCAACATCCGGCCGGGATGAGGAAGAAAGAGTTTATAGGACTTCTGGATATTCAACTACACCCTTGAGGAATCAAGGCTCCAGACTGTCAGCGGCGGGGGAATGCCCGGAATCCTCTGTCTCAGAGAGGATGGGGATACGATAACAGTTGTCTCTGAAGAGGTCGCACGGGATGGAGATCTATACATGCAGGATATCGAAAAGTTCTGCGACGGATATCCCGGCCTGGCACAGAAGATGGCAAGCAGCCATGAGGCTATGAGAGAACGAATAACGACAATCAGGACCGGCACAGGGTGCCGGTCCAGTTTTCGGGGAAATTATACGGAAATGAGAAACAACCGGCTTTACTCCTGAGCTTCGGATAAGGAGATGCCATGATCCGGAGAAAGATTGATCAGTGCGGTATACCCTGACAAAAATGGTTTCGTTACGGATGATCGTCTTTGTCGGGCTAAGGAAGAAAAGAATTAACAGAAAGGCGGAATAATTACTAAGTGACCGGTGTTGTTGCAGAGATTTCCGGAGCAGAATTCATTTTTGCGACGGATAATAACCCAGTACGTCATGTCGCAGACGATCTGCGATCGTCCGACATGACGCTGGGCGAAGGCTGCCGCCTTTCGAATCCGCCAGACACTTTCATAGCTTACAGTACAGTGCTTGCCGGCCTCGTATTGGTGTTCAGATAAGAGCATAGAAATGACCGTTTTTATGAAGTATACTTCTATCAAGAATAGTGCTTCAGGAGCGGAGGCAGCTATTATGATGTATCCATATATCATATTTCCGAGACCATGGACGGCCAGCCGGATCTGTTGGGATACACGCAGAAAGGAATAGTAAAATGAAAACAGTGGCAAGGAGTTTTCTGGGATTTCTGATTTCGGCTTGTATGCTGATATTGCTTTTACCGCAGCCAGTACTTAAGGTGCAGGCAGCCGGGACAGGAAAGGCGATTCAGCTGGTCAATGCGGCTAATCCAACTGGTGGCATCGAGGACCAGCATCATGTATATTTCGGTAGGCCTACCCCAGATAGAAATAGATTCGACGGCCGCTGGCGGGTTCTTGACGCGGACGAAACAAACACCGGAGATCCCGGCATGTTTTTCCTGACTGAGCATCTACTGTACGATCCTTCCTCGAGTAACGGTGATGTATGCTTTAACGCCGACCAAGGTAAGGGTAGTAATTGGTGGGATAGCGATGCAAGGGAATGGTGCATTCGTTTCTACGTCGATAGCTTAGGTCGTGAAGGAAGGGCGATTATTGAAACCTATAAATCTGACGATCTATTTGATATCCGTGAGGATTCTCCTATAGGATCTATGCACTTTAGTGCCATGCAGAATATCCTTGAAGGAGACAGTGTTTTTTTTCTGTCGGCTGAGGAAGCCTGTAATGCCAGCTATGGATTTGCCAAGCCTTCTGATCGGGAGGATATGTTCGGGAGAAAGGAATGGTATCTACGCTCGAGCAGGGATCGTATTCGCGCAGGTGTCGTCACTGCTGACGGCTATATCGCTGCCTCGCCGGTAGACGACCTTCATGCCGCGCGTCCCGCATTAAACCTGGATCTGTCCTCTGTTCTATTCACATCTGCCGCCGAAGGCGGCAAATCTTCCAATGGAATAGGTGCCGACGCGCTTCAGGAAGTTCCAGACTATTCTGGCAGCGAATGGAAACTGACGTTGAAGGATAGTGAACGCAGTGGGTTTAAAGTAGAGACTGTCACAGGCGACAGGAGTGCGGTCACGGTCAGTTACAGCGGCGCTGTCGCAAAGCATAGTAATGATTACATTTCATCAATTATCACGGACAGCACGGGAAACACGATCAAGTACTACGGAAGGATCGCCGTGGCGTCTGACGCGGCAGGGGCGTCCGTTACGATCAATCTGGCCGGCAAGCTCGGCGAAGGTGATTTGCTCTATGTCTTTAATGAAGAGCACAATGGTGACAAGTCGCCGGGTTTTGTCGGTGATCTGACGGATTTTGCCAGTGATTTGCAGCTGGTCTCCATCCCAGTGCCTGTAAATGTCTCCATCACGGCAGGTGCAAACATGGCGAAGAAGGAGGGATCAGGAGCTCTTTCCCAGACAGTCTACACGGGGTCTGCGATTACGGGCGTTTCCTTTACAGCCGGGGAAGGATACTATTTCCCGGAGAATTACACCGTCGCTGCCGTAAACGGCATCACGGTAACCAGGGACAGTGAAAAACAGATCACGGTTTCCGGAACCCCGACCGCAGATACGGCGCTGGCATTATCAGATGCACAACCGGTAGTTCTGACAGGGATAAAGGTTAGCAATCCTCCGTCAAAGACGGTATATGCCGATGGGGAGAGTTTTGACCCGAAAGACATGGAGGTGACAGCGATCTACAGTGATAAAAAAACGGCAGTGATCAGCATCGAAAAGTATACCTATTCACCTGCGGGAAGCCTCTCGACAGGGGATACCATCATAACAGTCAGCTACACGGAAGGAGGAATAACCAAAACCGCGGAGCAGAGCATTCAGGTGCAAGCTAAACCGGTAACCCTTGAGAGCATAGCGATCACAGTAGATCCGTCAAAGACGGATTATACCGAAGGGGAGAGTTTTGACCCGACAGACATGGAGGTGACGGCGACCTACAGTGATAAAAATACGGCAGTGATCAGCAGCGAAAAGTATACTTATTCTCCTACGGGAGCCCTCTCGACAGGGGATACCATCATAACGGTCAGCTACACGGAAGGCGGAATAACCAAAACCGCGGAGCAGAGCATTCAAGTGCAAGCTAAACCGGTAACCCTCG
>JAEEGL013857688.1_pt1 | contig 35300 bp, 36 predicted proteins | sample 9134231 | NCBI WGS metagenome assembly JAEEGL01 (sample SAMN16246548, study PRJNA631951) | gut metagenome | biome: gut microbiome; feature: rumen; material: fiber-attached | host: Bos | place: Iran: Karaj | collected 2018-10 | reverse complement strand
TCACCCTTATCGTCGTACATAGCTCTGATGTTACCGATCATAGCGCCGCAGACTACGGAGTCACCCTGCTTCAATGTACCTCTCTGAACGAGGACAGTTGCAACAGGACCTCTGCTCTTATCAAGCTGAGCCTCGATTACAGTACCCTTAGCCTGTCTCTTAGGATCAGCCTTGAGCTCCAATACGTCAGCTACAAGGAGAACGTTCTCGAGAAGGTCATCGATACCTTCGCCCTTCTTAGCAGAAACGGGAACCATGATTGTGGAACCGCCCCACTCCTCAGGAATGAGCTCATACTGTGTGAGCTCCTGCTTAACCTTATCGGGGTTAGCGCCGGGCTTATCGATCTTGTTGATAGCAACTACGATCTCAGTACCTGCAGCCTTAGCGTGGTTGATAGCCTCGATTGTCTGGGGCATTACACCGTCATCGGCAGCAACTACGAGGATAGCGATATCCGTAACCTGAGCACCTCTTGCTCTCATCGTTGTGAACGCTTCGTGACCGGGAGTATCGAGGAATGTGATCTGTCTTCCCTTAACTCTTACTGTGTAAGCACCGATCTTCTGTGTGATACCGCCGGCCTCACCGGAAGCTACGGAAGATGCTCTGATCTTATCGAGCAATGAAGTCTTACCGTGGTCAACGTGACCCATAACTACAACTACAGGAGGTCTTGTCTCCATACCCTCTGTTACGAGCTCGTCATCATCATCGAAGAGGATATCTTCCTCTGTCGTCTCCTCAAGGAGAGTTGCATTGATTCCGAAGCCGTCAGCAAGAAGACAAGCTGTATCGAAATCGAGCTCCTGGTTAATAGTAGCCATAACGCCGAGCTTAACCATGAGTTCCTTAATTACGTCAGAAGACTTCTTACCGATACCCTCAGCGAAGTCCTTAACCGTGATGAACGGAGGAATCTGGATATCTGTGATTGTCTGCTCTACAGCAGATGTATCCTCGTAAGAATTCTTCTTCTTTTTCTTTCTGCCGTATGAATAATCATCATACTCTTCGTCGCCGGAAGACATACGGCCGTTGAACTGACCGCCTCTGTTCTTGAGACGCTTGTCGTTATTGCCGTTTGTTCTCTCGCGATCTCTGTCGTCATGCTTCTTATCGAAAGCTGACTTCTCTGCATAAGAAGATCTGCTCTTCTTTACCTCTTCGATAGGAGCATCGGACTTCGGCTTGGAAGGTCTTCTTGCAGCGGGATGTGCATTGCCACCCTCCTCATCCTTATCCTTTCCGAATCCGCCCTGAGGTCTTCCGGAATCTCTGCCGGGTCCGCCGGATCTGAATCCGCCTCCCTGGCCCTGAGGTCTCGGACCTCTGTTCTGGCCGCCTGCATTGCCGCCTCTGTATCCGCCGCCCTGATAGCCGCCGTTTCTGTTGCCATATCTCTTCTCAGGGATGATGGTAGAAGTTCTTACGGTCTCAGGCATTGCAACTACTGCAGAAGAAATCTTCGTTCTGTCGATGGAAGGAGCAGCTGTCTCCTCCTTCTTCTCCTCTGTCTTAGCAGGAGCCTCAGGTTCTTCCTTCTTAGGCTCTTCCTTTACTTCAGGCTCAGCCTTGGGCTCTTCCTTAGCAGCAGGAGCTTCTTCAACCTTCTCCTCTTTAGCTGCAGCAGCCTTCTTAGTTGTCTTCTTAGGCTTCTCCTCAACGGGTTCTTCGGATGCCTTGGGAGCCTCCTCTTCAGTCTTTGAAGCCTTAGTTGTCTTAGTAGTCTTCTTAGCAGCTGTAGTCTTAGGAGCCTTCTTGGGAGCCTCCTCTACAACTTCCTTAACTTCAGGTGCAGGTGCAGCGGGCTTTTCTACCTTAGCGGGCTTCTCCACAACCTCAGGAGCCGCTACCTTGGCAGCTTCTTCAGCAACGGGTTCAGACTTCTTCTTATGAACGCGTCTGACCTTAAGCTCCTTGGTACCGGAAACGCCCTTACTCGTTACCTGTGCCTTGTTATCCTTATCGGAATTCTCACTCATTAATGAATATCCTCCTAATTAATCTTCCTCTGAAAGCATCGCGGAAAGCTTATCCGCGAACCCCGTGTCAGTGATCGCTACTATAGCTCTGTCGGGCTTGCCGATGGCTTTACCTAACTCGAACATAGTAGAGAAGCTGAATGCGTCGGGCATCGTGACATCGCCTTTGGCTCCGATATCGAGAAGATGCGAAAGCGTATTCTTCGATATGTCGGTTGAGATTATGAGTAACTTTGCTGTTCCCTTGCGGATGGATGATTCTACCTGGTCAAAGCCTGATATTACCTTCCCGGCCTTTGCAGCCAATCCGAGGAATCTCAGAATGTTCAATTCGTTTCGCAAAGCTTCAATATCTCCTCAGCTATCTTGCTTAATTCTGTATCGTTGTTTCCGGCCTTTAATCCCTTCGACAAACGATGCGCCTTAAGCTCTGTCTTGATGCATTTCTCATCCTTACAAAGATATGCGCCTCTTCCCGGAAGCTTTCCGGTAGGATCCACTGTCAAAGATCCGTCTTCTGTCAGGGTTACACGAACAAGATCTCTCTTGTCACGTCTGGTCCTGCAGCTTACACACATCCTCTGGGGCTGCTTCTTAGGGGCAGGACTGCTCATTCTTCGCCCTGCTCTCCCTCATTCTCTTCTTCAGCAACAGTGAACTTGTCGATAACAGATCTTGTTGCCTCGCTTGCATCCTCTGACTCTCTCTTGATATCGATCTTATAGCCTGTGAGGTGAGCTGCAAGTCTAACGTTCTGACCGGATCTTCCGATAGCAAGGTTGAACTGCTGATCAGGAACGATAACCTTTGCATAACGTTCAACGTGACCGTCTTCCTTAGTTGTGATCTCAGTATCAACTCTTACTGCCTTAGCAGGCTGCAAAGCCTCACTGATGAACAAAGCGGGATCCTCATTCCAATCGATGATGTCGATTTTCTCTCCGCCCAATTCGTTCATGATAGTCTGAACACGCTGACCTCTGGGTCCTACGCAGGAACCCTTAGCATCGATGTTCTCGTCTCTGGAGTAAACTGCAACCTTGGATCTTGATCCGGGCTCTCTTGTTACGCCCTTGATAAGAACTTCGCCTGACTTAACTTCGGGAATCTCAAGCTCGAAAAGCTTCTCTACAAGCTTGGAATCTGTTCTGGATACAGTGATGGAAGGACGGTCGTTGTGCTCCTCTACTCGCAATACGAGGAACTTCATTGTTCTGTTAGTATCGTAGCTCTCGCCTCTCATCTGACCGTTACGGGGCAGAACAGCCTCAGCATGTCCGATATCAACATAAACGTTACGAGCATCCTTACGGATGATAGTACCTGTAGCAAGCTCACCGATCTTGCTGGAGTACTCATCGTTGATTCTCTTATACTCTGCGCTTCTTACCTTCTGGGAGATAGCGCTCTTTGCAGCTGTAGCTGCAAGTCTTCCGAGGTCCTTAACGTCAAGGCCGTACTCGAGGGAGTCGCCGAGCTCTACATCAGGATCTGCCGCCTGAGCTTCCTCGAGGGAAACTTCGTTTGTAGGGTCTTCAACTTCGTCTACTACTTCCTTCAACTGGTATACATAGATCTCACCAGTCTCGCGGTCGATCTCTGCTTCAACAGTCTCGATAATACCGCCGGAGAACTCACGTCTGTAAGCTGTAACGATACCGTCTTCAACAGCCTTAATGAGCTCTTCCTCGTCAATGCCCCTTTCCTTCGCAAGCATCTTGATAGCGTCAAGTACGTTATCGCGAGGCTCCTCGTTAGTCTCCTTCTTCTTTGCCATTATCATTACCTCCAAAAATTAAAAATCAATGTGTCTCACGGCTTTGCTTATATCCTGGATATCTACAACTGCCGTCGTGCCGTTATCCTTCTCGAAAGTGACTTTGCCGTCACCTGCCGATAAGATCTTACCTGTGAAGCTCTTGCTTCCCTCTTCGTCCGGCTTGAAAAGCTTAACGTCGATCTTCTCGCCTTCGTATCTCACGTAATCGGAGATATCGTCCAAAGGTCTTGTCAGTCCCGGTGAACTTACCTCGAAGAAGTCGGCATCACACTTAAGCTTCTCGTCCAGGATCGGATCAATGACCTTGCTGAAGGCTTCACAATCGTCAATCGATATTCCGCCCTTCCTGTCGATAAAGAGTCTCAGGAACATGCCCTGTCCCTCTTTCTTGTACTCGGCATCAACGAGGTCAAAACCCATCTTAGCTGCTTCGGGAAATGCTATATCATAAGCTTCCTGAGCAGTTTTAGATCTTTTTGCCATGTCTATCTCCTGTCTTAATTTTTATATAAAAGAAAAACGAGCTTTCACAAGCTCGTTCACTTAACCAAGTTATCTGAACGCGTATATATTAACATAATGACTTTTAAGTGGCAACAACAGGGGTATAATTCACATATAAAGGGGAGATAACTATGAACATAAATCAAAAAATCGAATGGATTACATCAGGAGCAGTAATTCTTTCCGGCCTTGCTTTCCTTATAACCGCAATGGCAAACATGGATATATTCGGCAATGCTCCCGTATCAGCAGGAGAGATATTAACAATGCTTCTGTTCTTCGCATGCTGCGGAGTCTGGTTTATTAACTATATAATAAAAGTAATTAAAGCTGTTAAGACAGGATCGGAAGGTAGAGTAATCCCCGCAGTCTGGACGGTCTGTCCATTGATCATTATTGCCATGACTTTCCTTCTTGTTAACGGAGCAAGAAGCTTCAGCCGTGAATTCGCATATCTTAATGTCTTTTCCACCATCGGCGTAGTATTAATGGTCATAATATATAACTTCTACTATCTTATGTTCTTTGGCATCGGCAAAAAAACGTACGGCAGCTTGTTTTTATATAATGCCGCCTGCATCTTATATGCATTAAGTTCAGGACAGCTTCCGTTCATACACAACGTATACCTGGCATTCCTGCTTCCTGCGGTGATAATCGGATATCTTGAACTGGTTATCAGAAACTCAGGTAAAAAGACATAATAAAACGGGCTCCGAGGAGCCCGTTTCTTCTTATAAAGTTGTAATTAAAGTCTCGTATATCAGATAAAAGCCTTAACTGATTCGGGAAGATCCTCAGCCTTAGCGCTCAGGATGATCATTGCTGTAACGGGAGTATCCTTGAGGAATGCGTCAAGCTTTGTGATAAAGTTCTCCAAAGCGTCCATGCTTGTCTCGTTTGCTACCTTAAAGATACTGTCGATATAGATGTGAGTGAGATCATAATCCTTAGAGCAGATACCGCCAATGAATGCTAAAAGCTGGTCAAATCCCTCTACCGGATATTCCTTCATATTTACGAGTCTTACGTTGGGCTTAAGGAGCTGGTCAAGTCTGCTGCCTCTCTCAATACAGACGATATTGTTATCCTGTCTTGAAGCTGTGTTGATTTCATCAACGAGCTTAGCTGTCTTTCCTGTTCCCTTTTCACCCGCAATAATCTTGATCATATTGGCATCTCCTTGATATGTTGCTATTATCCGTTTCCGGATAAATATATTTTAGAATATTTGCACATATTTTTGAATAGATAAAAGTTAAAATTATGCGAATAATTCAAAAATGCCTCATTGATGAGGCACTTTTGTTATTTCTTCTTTTTCTTGTCTTTTTTCTTCTTTTTATCTTTGTCTTTCTTCTTCTCGCGTCTCTTGGAAGGAGCGGGTTCAGAAGATTCGGTCTTCTTCACCGGCGCAGGCTTCTTAACGGGTTCGGAATTCTTATCCTGACAAAGATTGTCTAAGACTTTCTTAAGTTCCAATACCGTAGGCTTATTGATCTCATATCTCATAAACCTTCCCTGCTTCGACGCCTTAACAAGTCCATTCTCAATAAGAACGCTCATGTGATGGGACAAAGTAGGCTGCGTAATATCAAAGTGGCCAAGAATATCACTCGCACAACATGAACCTGCCTCACTAATTATCGTGAGGATCTCAAGACGCATCGGTTCAGCAAGAACCGTAAGTCTTTCGGCCAGCTTATTACTCTTGCCTGCCATTATGCGATAAGTCTGTTCTTAAGTGCAGACTCGAACTCTACAAGGTTAGCACATGCGATGATCTCTGTGCTGTCCTCAAGGAGGATATCCTCATCACCCTTAACAAGTACTGTCATAGGAACACCCATCTTACGAAGAAGAATGAGCTGATAGTCCTTTGAAGTCTCACGTGAAAGGTACTTACAAAGAAGTCTTAATACCTGCTTGGCATCCTCAAGATAGAATCCGGAAAGCTTCATAAGGTGATCTACGACATACATTGAGAATACATCGTTGAAGTCGAGCTTATCCTTCATTGGGAAGATACTTGTGAAAGCAGTGATGGCAAGCTTGGATACAATGCTAAGATCAACAAAATCCTTGAGCGGGATCTTGAAGCTCTTTACGTTCGCAGAGAAAAGCTCCTGCATCTGCTCTACGGTAAGCTCACTCTTTAGCTCCTTAATGCGCTCGATTCTGGTAATAACCTTCTCGCGCGGGAGATATGTCGCCTGACCTATATCAGTAGCCTTGTGGATAAACCAGCTCTCAGGAATGAGACCTAATCTCTTCCATCTGTAGAGAGTTCCGTAAGATATATGAGTAACTTTAAGAAGATCTTTCTTTGAGATAAGTAATTCTTCCATAAGCGACACTGCCTCACTTTCATGTTTATAAGAACATTTTAGATTAACAATGTTACAGATATGGGTCGCGATAGTGTTTTAAGTGATACAAAAAAGCCCTCCGTTCATCGCGGAGGGCTCTCAATCAATCTCATAAACTAAGATCAGAATCCGAATGCGCTTGCAAGATCTGAGAAGAACTTCTCGAAAGGCCAGATAAAGTCTGCAACGGACTGACCCATAACAAATGTAGCGATAAGAGCGAAGATCAGGAACAGAATAATTCCGATAACGTACCATGCAAGGATAGCTCTTGCGAAGCTTCTGAAGTTCTTATTTACAGGAATCAATGAGAAGATAATCGCGAACAACAAGCCCAACACAGGCAATGACATGAGAAGACTTGTCCAGAAGAACTTACCTGTAGTTACCGGCTTATAGTCCTTAGGGCACTGCTCGATCTTCTCCTGGAAAGCAGCGGCCTGCTTAGCCTTCTTCTCAATCTTAGCCTGCTTCTTAGCTTCTTCCTTCTGTGCCTTCTTAGCAGCTTTCTCAGCAGCTGCCTTCTCCGCAGCTATTCTGTTAGCTGCAGCCTTATCAACAACGGGAGCAGCCGCAGGAGCAGCAGCTTCCTTAACTTCTGTCTTAACGGGTTCTGCAGGAACCGTTACAACCGGAGCAGTATTGTTAGCAAGAGCTTCCGGTGCCGGAGCGTTCTTTATCTCATCAACAAGAGCGGAACCTGATTCTTTAGTCTTATCATTATCAGCCATGTTTCTAACCTCCTAAATTTACATTGATTATAGCATATAATCGTTAGTTTCAATGCGATAAAAAGGCCGTGAAGTTTTATCTTCACGGCCCTTGTTATTTACGATATTAACTATCGATTACTCTACAACAGTAACACCTGTGATGTGGGGATTAGCACCCTGGTACCAGTAAAGGAAACCAACAACGTTGATTGTATCACCAACGTTCAAAGCCTCAACAGCCTGGTAAACGTCTGTGTCAGGACCTGTGAGATAAGACTCAACAGTGAATGTGCAAGATGTCTCGCCGTTGGAAACTACGAAGTAGAGATCATCACCCTGTGAACCGGAGTTATCCCACTTGTAGAAGAAAGCTTCGCCGTTCTCGCCGATAGCCTCAACTGTAAGACCAGTCATCTCGAAGTTTCTGTTCTGATTTACGATAAGAGCATCATCGTTACCAAAATCAGCTGTAAGATCAACAGGTGCCATAGGCTCGCATGTAAGATCTGTGAATTCGAATGTAGCATCAGTGATCTCAATCTCGCCTTCCCACTCGCTCTTGTAACCTGTTACAAGGATCGTAGCGCCTTCTACAAGATTCTCAGCATCCTCTTCGGAGCAAGCCATATTGTAGATGAAGTAAGCGCCGTCACCGTCAAAAGCCTGAGCATAAACAGTGATCTGATCTTCCCACCATGACTGTGTAGCCATAACTGTAGCAAGTACTGTAACCTCTGTGTCGAGATCAGCTGCAACATACTCATCGTATGACATGTACTCATACTCTACAGCAGCTGCTGTCTCTTCTGCAGCAGTCTCATCTGTCTCAGAAGCACAACCGAATACTGAAAGAGCCATAGCTGCCATAACTGTAACAGCCAAAACCTTCTTTAAAGCCTTCATATCTTCCTCTTTCTTAACGGGTAAGAATATAGTTTTTGCCCCCCGTTAACACCAACGTAATTATAACTAATAAAAATGCGTATAAAAGTAGTTTTAGGTCTTTTTCCGCTTTTTAACCAAATTGACGGTAAAATATGTTCCAATTCCTATCCAAACTACACCAAGTGTGCCAAGCAAAACTTGGGACTCCGTGGGCATGGGGCCAAGCTCTGCCCTGCTGTCTTTCGACGCTGAAAGCTGGTCTAATCTGTACAGGGCCGTAACCTCGGCATAGAGATTCTCGAAGTACGCATCGTCTATGGTCTCTCTTCTTCTTACCGACTTGACTGTGCTGTTAATAAGCTGAGCCGCCGCATTACGAAGTGATGTTGAACCGTTAAAGACCGGTGTAACGAACGTGTTGTCGATATTCTCGAGAAGCATATTAGTAACTGCGATCTTAATGTCATACTGCTCGGGGTCGTTAAGGTATGCCTGATACTCCTCAGACTGCTGGGCCATTGTAGTAACGGGAACATATCCTTCCGTACCGGAATAAGCGATCTGTACATCATTGGTAAGAAGGTACTGAGCGAATATCCATGAAGCCAATACTTCCTGAGGATCTTCCTTATTAAACACACATACGGAAGGGCCCTGGGAGATCATCTGCGGATTCTCGGGATCAAACTGAGGAACCGGCCTTACTACAGTCTCGAACTCGACCACATCATTCTCGTGGATATCTGAAAGCGGAGCATCCGAACCCATCCATGTGGAACCTGCCGTGGAATCGATACCGAATATGCACTGGCCTGCATTAAGGAAGTTACCGGGGTATCCTGAAACCGTGAAAGTGGAGAATGCACCGAGAGCAACCTCATCGGCTACCGTATAAAGCAAGGATGTCGTCGTATCGTTAAAGATACCGATATTGCCGTAATCGTCGGAATAACCTGCATCAAGCTGTCTTAGCATCGTGATCATCATGTTGTCCGAGGACTTATAGATACAAGGAATAAGTACATCCTGACCATTTATAACATAAGTGCCATCAGAATTCTTAGCCATCGCAGCATTACTTACTTCCCAGATAAAGTCCCATGTAACGATGTCGGGGATCTCGAAACCCAATGCCTCAACATAAGTCTTGTTGATGTACAAAGCCTCTGTAGATCTCATATAAGGCAGACAGTAATGAACTCCGTTGATCATACATTCATCGAGGAACTCGGGAACAATCTGATCGACTGTGGGAGCATCAAATCTGATCTCAGATCCGCCCAATCCGTAGCGCTCATCGACGAACAGATTATCAAGAGGAACAACCGTATTCTCACCTGAGATATAAGTCGCGATATGGTCCGGATACGTGATGCAGACATTAGGCGTCGTATTCGTCGCGATATTGGTGATTACGTCGTTATAGATCTTGTTGTAATCCGTATAAAGTCTGATGTTGACGTGAATGTTGGGATAAAGGGCTTCGAAGTCCTCTATCGCCTGATTGTAGATTCTCGTCTGATTTACATTAGTGTCGTTCTTAGCCCAGAAGGTGATCTCGAACTGTCTTGAAGTATCAAACTCTTCGGGCACAACGAACTCGTTTCTTACGGTCTTACCGTGGCAGCCCGTAAGAGCAATTGTGGAAATCATCATTACGGCCGCGAGAGTCGCGGACAAAGCTTTTCGAAGTGTTATCATCCCTTGATGCCCTCCCTTGAGACTCCTGCCATGATCTTCTTTCTGAAGATGAGGAAGAGAATTATTAAGGGCACGGATACAGCAACGACAGCCGCCATCATAGCGGGAATGTTGTCGCGTCCGAAGCCGTTCTCACGGATCTCCTGGATACCGTTACTTACAAGGTAGTACTGGGGGTCGTCTGTGATGAGTCTCGGCCACACGTAGGAATTCCAGCACTCAATTACCTTGAGGATAATTACCGTGATTATCGTGGGACGGCAGATGGGAACCATAACCTTGAACAGGTACTTAAGATCCGACGTGCCGTCTACCTTGGCAGCGTAGTAAAGTTCATCCGGTACCTGCTCGAAGTTCTCCTTAAGAAGGTAGATGTAGAATACCGACGTTACAGAGGGAAGTATAAGTCCCATAAAGGTATTGCGCATATCAAGGTTAGTGATGGTAACGAAGTTTGTGATGATAACAAGCTCGTTAGGGATCATCATGAGAGCAAGGAACATGACGAACAGAAGGTTTCGCCCCTTGAAGTCGATTCTTGCGAAAGCATATGCAGAGAAGATAATGACGATGACCATGATACCCGTTGTCGCAAGCGTGAATATCAATGTGTTGGCAAAGTACTTCGCGAGAGGCACCGCAGTAAAGGCTGAGGTGTAATTCTCGAAAGTCGGGTTGGTAGCGAAGAACTTCGGCACCTTCTCACCTGCGTAGGAAGCGTAGCTCTTAATACTAGACAGCACCATCCAATAAAACGGAAACAGTACGATGAGAGCCCACACTGTGAGGAAGAAATAGATTATTGTTTTCTTGATTTTCATATCTTCCTCCTTAAGTATTGTCGGTAGCCTTGCGGCTCACAATGAGATTGATGACTGTGATAGTAAGCACGATAGCGAAAAGGATAATCGCGGCAGCCGAAGCATACGACGGGTATCCGCCGCCGTCTCCGTAGAGCATGTCGTACACATATCCGACGATGGTGTTCATGCCGGCGGCATTAAGGTTAACACCGAAGATGGCAACTGCATCGGAATAAGCCTTGAACGCACCGATGAATCCCGTGATGACGAGGTAAACGATCATGGGTGAGATCATGGGAAGCGTTATCTTCCAGAACATTCTCCATGAAGATGTGCCGTCGATCCTTGCGGACTGGTAGTAAACCTCGGGAACCGAAGCCAATGCCGAAGTTAAGATCAGAATCTTAAACGGCATGACGATCCAGATTACATAGACTGAAAGCACGAGCATCTTTGCCCAGTAAGGACCATCTATAAAGTCTATGGGGCTTATGCCGAACTTACCGATTATGAGGTTAACAAGACCGTCAGTGTAAGGCGTCTTTCGGAACAGGATCATGAATACAAGACCTACCGCAAGTGTATTGGTTACATAAGGCAGGAAGAATATTGTCTGGAACATATTCTTCAAAGCTCTTATGGAGTTTAATCCGAGTGATATAAGAAGCGACAATCCCGTTGATATCGGAACCGTAATAATAACCAGAATAAACGTGTTCTTAACAGCCTTCAGGAAGTACGGATCTCTTAATACATAAGCATAGTTATAAAGACCCATTCCGAATGAAGTCTGTGATGCCGAGTTATATCCTTCCTCGAACGAATAGATAAATACATCGATCAGCGGATAGACCATGAACGCGATGAGGAAAACGAGTGCCGGGAGTAAGTATACCCAGCCTCTGATATTCGTCGCGACACCGCTTATACCGCTTAAGCTTTTCTTCGCGCTCATGTGAATCTTAACCTCTCATCTGTTTCCTTATCGAAGATGTATGTCTTATATGGTTTCAAGTTGAACTTAACTGTCTTAGCCTCGGTATCGACCTTAGTCTCAGCACTTACGATGGAACGGATAACGGCATTGGTGGCACTGTGCTTACTTAATACCGAGATATCTCTTCCCATGATGTTGATGCCCTGAAGTTCACAAGTGAACTTACCGTCGGGATCGACTTCAAAGCCTTCAGGTCTTATGCCGACCCATACATCCTTATTGCCGATACCGTTAACATCGAGTACTTTCTCCTCGCCGATGTAAAGGCCGCCGTCCTTGACCTTACCCTCGAACACGTTGATCTCAGGGGTTCCCAGGAACTTTGCCACGAAGAGGTTAATGGGATCATCGTATACATCCTGGGGTTTTCCTACCTGATGGAGCACACCGTCCTTCATAACCACAATAAGGTCGGAGATGCTCATGGCCTCTTCCTGGTCATGTGTAACGAAGATAGTGGTGATTCCCGTATCCTTCTGGATTCTTCTTATCTCTTCTCTTGTGTGAAGACGAAGTCTCGCATCAAGGTTGGATAAAGGCTCATCCATGAGAAGAACCTTAGGTCTCTTTACGATGGCTCTCGCGATGGCAACTCTTTGCTGCTGACCGCCGCTCATGTAACCCGGCTTTCTGTCCATAAGGCCGTCTATCTGAACGAGCTTTGCAGCTTCCAAAGCTCTCTTATCCATCTCTTCTTTGGAAAGCTTTTCCTCGCCCTTAAGGTTCTCGAGAGGGAACTTGATGATCTGCTTAACAGTAAGGTGCGGATAAAGTGCGTAGTTCTGGAATACAAGACCCACTCCCCTCTTCTCCGAAGGGATATCGGTAACATCCTGATCGCCGAAATAGATCTTGCCCTCGGTGGGAGTTTCAAGACCGCTGATCATGTAAAGAAGCGTACTCTTGCCACATCCGGAAGGACCGAGAAGGCAGACAAGCTTGCCGTCAGGAAGTTCTAGATTAAAGTTGTCTACGGCCGTTACCCCTGGGCTCTTCTTATCTCTTCCCGGGAAGATCTTGGTGATGTTCTCGATCTTTACATTCATTTACATACCCTCCGTCAATTATGTCTCAAGGAAATACTCGATCTTTATCTTAAACTCACGCACATCGATAAGCTCAGCTATATCCGTATACTTCGGAAGCACGTTATAGTCGCCGCTCTCGGGTGTAGTATCGGGACCATAGAAGAACACGACATCAAATCCGTTGCCGACAGCACTGTCATACTTAATACCGTCGAAGCCGTAGCCTCTAACGTATTCTGCAACGAGCTGCGTCGCGACATACTCGATCTGCTTCTCAGTCTCATTCGGCTTTCCTACCTCGATGGCAAAGCGTCTTAAGAAGTCCTGGTAGACCGCCATCTCAGGTGAGTATTTGGTCGAGAATATATCTACGGCTTTCTCGTATATGTTGACCTTCGTCCAGTCGATTACCGTGAGTTTCTTTATCGTCTTGAAGCGTCCTATGAGAACGCGCTCGTTAGCTCTCAATCGTCCTTCCTTAAGTGCCGTCGCTTCATCCTCGGCAACATAGAAGTAGTTGATGCCCTCGGGGTTCATGCGGCCCGCCTGTGAATTACTCTTGTCGGCAGGGCCTATGGAAGCCTCGTCAAGATTGTAGTCTCTTCCCTGCTTAAGCTTGGACTCGATTACTCTTGCACGGAACAACTCCGTTCCGGGCTCAATCTCCTCCTTAAGATTCTTAAGGCAGGTATCGTAAACCTTGGCAAGCATGTCGGTACGGCGGTTATTCTTGCCTTCACCTCTGGGGGTAAGATCGAAGAAGCGGTTATAGTACTTACAGTCGTGCTCGAAGTTACGCCATATCCTGTACTGCTCCTCGTCATCACCTTCAGACTCGAGCTTTAACTTAAACGTCTTCTTATCTACATCACATATCTTCTCGAAAAGCTTTACCGTGAGATCATGTTCCCTGTGGTTCTCCCATTCGAAGAGGATTACCCGGTCGTTAAGGATATTAAATATGGATAGCTGTGAGCTGTCCTCTGTCTTGGTATCATCATAAGCTCTGTCGATACCTTTCTTTATGAATTCACCCAAGACATCGACATCGATCTTATAGCCCTTCTCACTTTTGCAGTAGGGGCATTCCTCGGAAGATTCGAATCCGTTCTCCCTTATGAATCTGTGGAATGTATCACGCTTCGGATTGAAGCAGTCGCTGCAGCAAAAGTTTCCCATCATCAGCCTCCCGCATAGAAAGTTAGTATCATCATGAGACAGAAGAATATCGCGAATGACAATGTACCCTTATCGGTATGCTTACCCGTATTCATCGAAGGAATCGTCTCTTCGATTACAAGGAATGTGATCGCACCTCCCGTAAGCGACATAACAAGAGTAAGTATTCCCGGGAAAGCATTGATCAATATGATCATGGCGATACCTAATATTGGTTCTACAACGCCTGATACAACACCCATGAGGAAAGACTTTCCCTTCTCCTCTCCGCCGTCTCTTAACGGAGATGATACGAATGCACCCTCAGGGATATTCTGAACTGCGATGCCCACCGTAAGCGCGATAGCCGCAGCTGCCTTGATATCTTCTGAACCGTTAAGGACACCCGCGTAAACAACGCCTACAGCCATGCCTTCCGGTACATGATGGATTATCTCTGAAAGAACTACTCTCATCGAGTAATTAAGCTTGCTAGAAGGACCTTCTTCCGCCTTGGTAAATACGTGCGCATGAGGTATCGCCTTATCAAGAAGATACTGGAATCCGACACCTATAATGAAGCCCAAAGCCACCGTAATAACTTTACCGCTGTTGATGGAAGGATAAAGAAGCATCCACATCGAGCACGCAAGCATTATACCGCCCGCCATTCCCGTAAGAAGTTTTTTAATGTAATCCTGAATCTCGTTCTTTACGACAAATACGAGTGCAGAACCCAAGATAGTGCCTGCGAACGGGACAAGAAGTCCGAACAGAACGTCGGCATCACTCATGAACTCGACTACACCTAAGTGCTCGAGCAATACCTTAAGTCCTATGAATATGAGAATGAAGCCGCCTGCAGCTTCGGCACCCGCCTGGTATCTTGAACCGAAAGCATTGCCGATCTTAACGCCTGCACAGGCGAAGAAAAAAGTGATGACAGCAATAATGATACATCCCGTTATGGTGTTAATTACATTGGAAGCATCAATAATGCTTACGGGAACTGCAACAAGGGTAACGCCTACCGCGAGAGCATCGATCGATGTCGCGACAGCAAGCACAAGCATGGTCTTAAATGAGAAACCGGGCTTCGTCTCCTCCTCTTCTGAAGAGAACGCTTCCTTTATCATCTTGCCTCCGAGGAAAGCAAGAAGTCCGAATGCTAACCACGGAGCTATCTTATCGATGAAGAACGAGAAGAAGGAACTTAGGAAGTAACCTGTCATCGGCATTATGAAATGGAAGCATCCGAACCATACGCCGCAGATGAGGACCTGCTTTAGTGTGGCCTTCTTCGTCTCGATGCCCTTGCAGATAGATACTGCGAAGACATCCATCGACATGCCTATCGCGAGAAGCAAAAGTTCAACTATGCCCATAACTTACCCGATAAGCTCGTCCAATATAGTACAGGCGTCCTCGACACATCCGGGACACGATCTTAGCATGGGACCGCCGGTCCTCCCCTTAAGCTCGTTACACATTATGGATTTATTCTTCTCCTCGAAAAGCTTTTCGAGTTGTTCGATCTTATCGGGAGCCACTTTCTTAATCACTTCCTCTGCTGCAAGCACGGCACCGCACTTTCCCATGCGTCCGCCCGCCATCGGCATAGCTGCCATCTTAGCCTCGAACTCGTTCATGCCGACCTGATCAAGATATGTCGTCAGCACAGCCGCAGCGCAGCTCATCTTACCGAACTTTTCCTTAGCCTCAATTGCCCTGCTCCCCATAAGAAACACCCCAATTCTTAAATTCACTTTATTTTATCACCACCCCCGACAAATGTCGCCTTCAGGGCGACCACGGACACTTCGGGATTTTCTATACTTAAGCCATCAAACATAAGGGAGGAAACGAAGATGAAAAAGAATCTTACAGAACTGGTATTTATCCTTGATAAGAGTGGCAGCATGCACGGACTCGAGGGCGACACGATCGGAGGCTTCAACTCCATGATCGATAAGCAAAGAAAAGTCGATGGTGAGTGCCTTGTCTCATGCGTAATGTTCGACAACAATTCGGAAGTCGTATTCGACCGTGAGGACGGAAGCAAGATCCGCCCAATGTCGGACAAGGATTATGTCCCCGGAGGCTGTACTGCATTGATCGACGCTTTGGGAGGCGCCATCAAGCACATAAGCAACATCCATAAGTACATCCGCGAAGAAGATGTTCCGGAGCACACGATCTTTGTCATCATCACCGACGGTATGGAGAATGCAAGCCATAAGTACACTTCAGACAAGGTAAAGAAGATGGTAAAGAAAAAGGAGAAGGAATCAGGCTGGGAGTTCCTGTATCTTGCAGCTAACATCGATGCGGTAAAGACGGGTTCTGTAATCGGCATCAAGGAAGACCGCGCCGTTAACTACAAAGCAAGCTCGTTAGGAACAGAACACCTCTATGAGGCTGTATGCGGAGCATTAGGAGCAATGAGAAGCAATAAGAGTATCGACAGATCCTGTTTCGAACAGCTTGAAGAAGATGCGAGGTCCTGATAAAGGACCTCCTTCTTATCTCCACTCGATATTTATGCTTGTTACTTCCCCATTCTCGATAACAACAGGATAAACAAGTCCGTCTGCAGGAACCCAGCCGTTAACCACTTCCGGAGGATTAAGCTGGACCGAAGTCTCATAGTACCAGTAAACAGAGCTTGTGAACGCATTCGCATCGGGGTCGGTATTCCAGCCGTCAAACTGTGAATCATCACCGTTAGAAAACAGGAAACTGTAAGTATCGGAAACATCGCAGTTATCTGCAAGAGAAACAAGAACCAGGCGCGGATTAAGCCATACGGGGTTATCACTGCTGGTCATCAGGATATAGTCGGTAGGATCCTCGGTATATGAACCCTGAACAAACCAGCACTCGGCGGCGCCGTTATCAAGCTGCACATACCTGTTACGACCGCTGTCCAGAATATCAGTTACCGTCATACCGGGTTCTTCTCCATCGTACATCGGAGGACAATCGATAACATCTCCTATCTCCAAATCCGAGTACTCCTCTTCAGTCAGGATAATGGGATCTCCTATCAACAACAAAACGGATGAACCGTCAACAGCAGCAGCTACGATACTTCCAAAATATCTTCCATCAGTAGGATCAGACATTTCGGTCACGGTATTACCGCTGAAGAAATTACACATGCACGGAAGAGCACTGAACATCTCGTAAGGCAGAGAATTTCTCTCTAAGTAATCAAGAGTACCAACGTAATTAACATCTCACTCAACGCACTCATATACCTCTGTACTCTCAAGATCAGGATAGGTTATATTAAGGACCCACCGCGGTGATCTATGATAGTAATCAGTTGCATATCTGAATAATACTTCTCCTTCGTATCCTTCCATAAAAGTATCTACGAATTCCACATATGCATCATAGGAAGTCTGGGCATCCGAGAAGTTATCGGAGTAAGAAAGAGAAGTAGGTGCTGTATTATTAGGAATAGACTCAACAACAGTCTCTTCTGAAGTCTCAACAGTAGTTTCAGAAGTTTCAACTGTGGTTTCCGATGTCTCGGTTACCTCCGTTCCCTCCGTATTTGAATCCGCACATCCTGCGAAATTTAACATCATTGCTGCCAAAAGCAGCAAGGCAGCAGTTCTTTTATATGATTTCATGAATTAATACTCTCCTATTATTTCCTGGTCCATCTTAAAGAGAATCTCGTTTATCTTATTGATATCGTAGATCTCATTCTCGATAAAATACTGAACGGCAAGGTCTCCTTTACTTGAATCAGACAACGCATATCCTGCCTTCATTAGAAGTTCCTTTGTCTGTTCAAGATTAAGCTTTAATGCCACGGCAAACCCCAATGCCGTTCTCTTCCTAGGATGATAATGAAGATTGCTTCTTATCTTGGAGAAAAGCTTCCTGTCTACGTTTGCTTTCTTGTAACACTCGACATCGCTCATCCCCTTCTCATCTATCATGCGAAGAAGCATCTGCGTAAAGCTCTCGTCTATATGTGAATTAACGAATTCTTCAACAGGACTTGCTGCCGCCTCTTCCGAGCACATGAGATCTGATATGACATCACGTTTTGCATAAGATCCGGCACGCGCACCCATGAACAATGTTCTGTCTGAAGGAGCTCTTTCGAACGTAGCCGTTCTGTTACTGATATAAAGTGCTACTTCATTAAGAAGCTCGCTGTCCACCTTATAGTCCCTCTTACTAAAGATAACAAGGTAGACCAATAAATCGTCTTCCATGGAATTTATGAAAGCGGATATCGTATCTACAGCGACATCCAACGCCTGATCAAACGGATAGCCGTAAACTCCCGCAGAGATCATCGGGAAAGCCACTGAAGAACAGTTATTGACAACGGCAATCTCAAGGCTTCTTTGGTAACAGGAAGTAAGAAGATCCTTCTCCCCGTTGTTTCCTCCGCGCCATACAGGGCCTACCGTGTGGATAACATGCTTCGCCTTAAGGTTGTAGCCGAGTGTTATCTTGGCATCTCCTGTATCACAACCGTTAAGCGTTCTGCACTCTTCAAGAAGCTTAGGTCCTGCGGCTCTGTGAATGGCACCGTCAACCCCGCCTCCGCCAAGAAGCGAATTATTCGCGGCATTAACGATAGCATCACATTCTAGTCTTGTTATGTCATCCTGAATTATCAGAAGAGGCATAAAAGGTTTAATCCTTTAAGGATTGATACCTGCGTAAGCACAAAGTCCCGCGAACTCGGCAGATCCGGAGAAGCCGTAGAAAACTTCGCGTCTTGTAGCTCCGTCTGCCATTCTCGTAAGCCAGTAGTTATAACCTGCAGGTTCAGGATCTCTGCCCAAGAAAGTCTGGTAGAGTCGCTGGATATACTGCTCATTGGTAAGGTTGGCATTCTGGAACTCGGCGCTGAAGAAGAATCCGTAAGCGGCTTCGGTTCCCGTTATCTCTCTGTTCGCCAGTCTGTTTGTCCAATAATCAAGACCTGCCTGATCAGGAGTTCTTGAAAGTGCTACTGAATAAAGTCTGGATGCGAAGTTACGAATCAGGCTTCCGTCGCTTACTCTTACCGTTCCCGATAAAGTAACGCCGTTAACCTTAAAGAAGATATTAGCCATACCTGAACATACGCCTGTCGCATTACCTACGGGATCTACCGTAACCAATGCAGGGCTTCCGGACCACCATGTTGTAGGAAGGACCTTGATGCCGGTATATGTATATCTCTTTGTGTAGCTTAAGATGTTCATTGTACAAACAGCTTCAAGTCTAGTTGTTGAATTGATAACACATGCGGCGGTCTTGATAGTAATGCTTGTTACGTCTACAGAGCTTACCTCAGCGAGCTGGGATGAATACTGGGATACATCTATCTTGGATTCATCAAGTCCGGGCTGGCTTGTAAACTCGCAAGCCTGAGTTGTGTTAAATCCTGCCATACCCATGTAGATATTGGAAGGATTGATCATCTGAGCATAATGTCCGCCTGCACTTGCCTGTCCGGTTACCCATGCAGATCTCTCGGAATACCAGTTGGTAATACCGCCGGGGATATTTGTACCCCAAGCAAGGATCTCACCGGAAGAAGCAACATCGTAGCTCGAATTCCAGCAATCCTCACCTGTAATCTTAAGGTGATGACGGGAATATGTAGCCTCAGCCGCACGAAGCATGGCCATCTCTTCAAGGCCTCTGGACCATCTGATCGGAACATAGTCAGCCATTGTAAGTCCTCTTCCGGGATTTCTCGGATCGGGATAACCATTCTGGCAGGCTTCAAGTCTGTAGCTGTTGATAGTGTTCAGCATATAGTCCCTGGAAGTCGTATCGAATGTACCGTAAAGCTGGATAAAGAGCTTTCCTGATCTCGGAGCATTAACATTACATCTGTGTGCACCGCTGTTAAGAGCATCCTGGATAATAGCAGCGGAATCTATAGCATCATCAGCTCTGACGACCGAATTCGGAAATACGAAAGATGCAGGTATAACTGCAGCGATCAAGGCTGATGCGATTATCTTCAATATTTTGTTCTTTAACATGTGGTTTCCCCCAATTGTGTTTAACCTGCAGATCTTATTCCGAGATATGCAGTACAATTATAGCATTTATCGGAAACATAAAAACAGGCGGGAATAATCCCGCCTGTTCTTTACTTTAATTTAAGATTAAAGATTAATAATCGTAAGACATAGCGCCCATACCGGACATCAACTGACCGATTGTATCGTCGATGTAGTCAACCAATCCCTGAGCAGCTTCCTCGTTTGCAGGAAGTGAAGAAGGATCAGCGAGCTTAAGCTCTGAGCAGACATCGTTAAGATATGTAGGATCATCGTTAACATTAATGCCGATAATAACTACCATATTCTCGCCGTTGATGTAAACAGCCGTATCAATACCGCCGGAAACATCAGAAAGAGAATCCTCGAGTTCAGAAATATCACCGCCAAAAGCAGCAAGGAGGCTGTAAGTATCGGAGTCGAGGAATGCTTCATAAAGATTCTGAACATCGATATGAATCTTAGCGTAACCCTCGTTCTTGCCTGCATAGTACTCATTGGAGCTCAAGTCCTCAACATCGATTCCGCAGTACTCGTCAAGGGAATCAGCGATACCGTCCATGATATCCTCAACCATATCAGCATCTGTCAAAGTGATCTGCATAGCCATAACCATGTTCAAATCAGCATCGCCGATCTCGTCCATAGAGTCAAGATCATCAAAATTCTGAGAGAGTCTTACATAAGCTGTTGCCTCTTCGATATCTTCTGCATCAACAATAGAATTAATGTCAGGTGCAGAAAGACCATACATGCTTACCCCGGAAGTAAGTTCGCTAGAAGAGAGACTATCCTGAATGTAATCAGAGTCCATAACCATATAGATTCCGTCCTCAAGGGCATCTTCCTCTACATCGTTGTCATCGGGATCTACCTCTGTAGCGCCCAAATTCTCACAAGCAGAAACAAAATCTTCTCCTGAGATTGCCTTTACTTTTGAACATCCTGCAACACCTGCGATCATAGAAAGAACAAGTGCAGCAGCTACAAGCTTCTTAAACTTCATAAATCTATCCTCCTGTTGATAAATCTACATAAATATACTTGACAATTTTCTAAAAGTCAAAAACCGTAGTATTCGTATTCCTCAGCGGCTGCTGCAGCTCTGCTTACATAAGAACCAACGAGTGATGCATAACTCTCAATCCTGTCGATAACAGCTTCTACTACCGCCTCATTGGAAGGAAGATCCTCAAGTGAAGGGAATCCGAGAGCATCAGTAAATTCCGTTGTATTCTCGGAATGATCGTTATTAACAGATACGCCGAAGATCATGACAACGTTCTCGTTCTCAGCATAGAGACCAAATACGATCTCTCCAGTAATCTTCTCAAGCTGCTCAACGAACTCTGAATCCATCGTATCCTCAAGATCTTCATAAACATCGGAATCAAGGAAAGCCTGAGCTAATTCGCTAAGATCCACACGGATAGTAAAACGAAGTGCATTCTTGCTGCTTCTGAATTCATCAGAACTTAATTCGTCTATATCAAGATGAAAATTATCAAGCATATCATCAAGCTCGTCTGTCATATCTTCGATATCAACAGGCTCACTGAGAGTGATCTGCGTAGCGAAAAACGCATCAATATCCAAGTCCTCGATATCTTCGGCAGACTCAAAACTGGTTGCGGATTCGGTCATATCATTCGTCTTCAATACAATTGCCAGTTCTTCGATATCATCTTCATCGATACCGAAGTTTAATCCGTAGATTCTGAGCATTGCCCATACCATGGGATCAACGTCTTCGAGATCGTCTTCATCCATAAGGACATAGAATCCTTCTGTATACTCGTCCGGATCCACATCTTCGAATTCATCGGGTTCAATCTGCTCAACATCCATCTCTTCACAGGCATCAACAAAAGTGTCGATGTCTGCAGACTTAACCTTTGAACAGCCTGCGATTGAACCGATCATCGATACAGCAAGCAATGCCGCTACTATTCTCTTTGCTTTCATAATGTATATCCTCCCTTATTATTAATAGCTTAATCAAACAATGGTGTTGAGAAATATCTCTCTGCCGTATCAGGAAGTATTGTAACTACCGTCTTACCCTCACCTAACCTCTCAGCAAGCTTTATCGCTCCTGCTACATTGGTTCCTGAGGAGATACCGCAGAGAATTCCCTCCTTCGATGCCAATTCCTTGGATCTGGTAAGTGCCTCTTCATCAGTAATTATAGCTATATCATTATATATGTCTGTATCAAGGATAGGCGGAATAAGTCCGTCACCGATACCCATCTGAATGTGAGTGCCGATAGATCCTCCTGACAATATAGCCGCATGCTCAGGCTCTGCTGCCCAGATAACAATATCGGGATTAGCCTCCCTTAACGCCTGACCAATACCCGTGATGGTTCCGCCTGTTCCGATTCCGGATACAAAACCGTCAATCTTCTTGCCGACAGCATCCATTATCTCCTTAGCGGTATTCTCATACTGAGCCTTAACATTGGCGGGGTTCTCGAACTGCTGTGGAATAAACACACGGGGATCATTTGCCTTCATGCGTTCGGCGATCTTAATGCACTCCTTTATGGCACGTCCGATATCACCTGCATCATGAGTAAGGATTACCTCGGCGCCATAATGCTCAACAAGCTTCCTTCTCTCGATACTTACGGAATCGGGCATGATGATTATCGTGTGATAACCTCTTACCGCACCGATAAGAGCCAATCCTATGCCCTGGTTACCGGACGTCGGCTCAACAATGATACTGTCGGGACCTAAGATACCGTCCTTCTCAGCCTTGTCGATCATCGCAAGAGCTGTTCTGGTCTTAACTGAACCACCGACATTAAGGCCCTCGAACTTAACAAGAACCTCAGCACATCCCGCAGGAACCATTCTCTGCAGTCTTATAAGCGGCGTATTACCTATTGCTTCAAGAATATTATTGTTAACCATATATCAGAATGTCACCGTCACCTTAATAAGATCTTCGTCCTTGGAACTGTGTCCCGCCATGATCTCGAAGTCACCGGGCTCGATAACTGAAGTCTCATCCGGAAGAACAATTCTGAACGCTTCATCATCAAGCTTAATTGTAACTGTCTTAGTCTCATCTGGCTCAAGTTTTACTCTTTCAAATCCTGCGAGGTTCTTAACCGCAGTCATAACAGAACTAACAACGTCATTTACATAAATCTGAACAACCTCGATACCTCTTACATCACCCACGTTCTTAACATCTACGGAAACAGTCTTGCTGTCCTTGTCGAACTTAAGGTTCGAATACTCATATCTCGTGTATGAAAGTCCTTCACCGAACGAGAACAACGGATCTTTAGGACAGTCAACATATCTTCCCTCATGCCAGCCGGGGAACTGATTGTAGTAAACCGGAACCTGACCTGTGAATACAGGGAAAGATATGGGAAGTCTTCCGCAGGGATTGATCTTACCGAAGATAACCTCAGCTACTGCCTGACCTCCGAACATACCGCCGTTAAACGCACAGATAACCGCCTCTGACTTCTTAACAACATCAGGAATGGCAAGTGGCTTGGATGAGATAAGAACCGTGACCATAGGAACATGGACTGACTCAAGAACTCTTACCAAAGCTTCCTGCATACCGGAAAGCTTAAGATCAGCTCTGTCGTTATACTCACCTGCCTGGTTATAGTTATCACCCAATGCAACGATAATAAGATCTGCTTCTCTTGCGACAGCAGCGGCTTCGCTTATAAGAGGCATCTCCTCATAGAAAGGAGCATCGTGATCGTTATCGCGGTAGCACATCTCCATGAACTCGGGAATGCCTGCGTAATTGCCCTTGAAGTAATCTTTCCTGTTTACGCTGCAGCCGTAGGAATAAACAACTTCAATATCTTCCTTCTCAGCAAGTGCCTTAACACCTTCAAGCAATGTTACGTAAGGTCTTACCGGTTCCTTCTCGATACCCGGAACGGGATGAGTAAAGTAGGTCCAGTCACCGTACTGTGCACGGATGTCGTCAGCATTAGGACCGATGACTGCGATCTTTCTGATCTTACGGTCAGAAGATATCGGAAGAATTCCGTTGCTATTCTTAAGAAGAACTACGCTGTCTCTTGCAGCTTCAAGTGCAACCTCATGGTGTGCTTCGCATCCGATGCTTCCGGGAATACCTTCCTTAAGAGGCTTCTCCCATAGGTTAAGTCTTAACTTGATGGTGAGGATATGCTTAACAGCCTCGTCGAGAACGCTCTCGTCGATTCGTCCCTCCTTGACCTCATTGATGATCGCATCGTAGAACTCAAGTGTGGACATGATCATGTCGTTGCCGGCCTCGGCAGCAACTCTTGAAGCATCACCGTGATCTTTGCATACCATCTGACGTCTGATAAGTGCGTTAACTGTATCCCAGTCAGTTACGAGGAAACCGTCGAATCCGAGCTCGTCACGAAGAAGTCCTCTTAATGCCTTCTTGTTGGCTGTAAGAGGAGTTCCGTCGATGGATCCGTATGCGGTCATGAAAGTAGCGCATCCTGCATCTACTGCCTTCTTGAAGGGAGGCAGGAACTCGTCTCTTATCTTTCTCATCGTGATCTCTGTGTCGTATGAGTCACGTGCACCTATTGCCTCACCGTAAGCGATGAAATGCTTGGCACATGCAAGCACAGAAGTGTCGTCACCCAAGTTCTCTCCCTGGTAACCCTTAATGATTGCTACACCAAGTTCACCTGAAAGGTACTTGTCCTCACCGAAAGTCTCATTGGTTCTTCCCCATCTTGCATCTCTTGCAAGACAGAGGATCGGTGAGAAAGTCCACTGGATACCTTCAGTCGCAACCTCTGTTGCAGTAACTTTACCGATTTTCTCAACAAGCTCTCTGTTCCATGTTGAAGCCATGGAAAGCTGTGACGGGAATATTGTAGCATCCTTATTAAGTCCGTGTCCGTGAACGGCATCAATACCGAAGATAGTCGGGATCTTAAGACGTGACTCGTTGCTGCATATATCTGCGAGCTCCTTCATGTCATCGCCCAAGACGTTAAGGAAAGAACCTACTCCTTTCTTCGCCCATTCTCTTGCAGCTTCCATGCCTACTACCGATACCGGTACCTGAAGCATCTGGGCTGCCTTCTCTTCTACTGTCATCTGACTAATGAGTTCATCAATGAAGGGATTAGATTCCATAATTGCATCCTTATTTAAAATAATATGTACGTTTGATTATAAATCATTTTCGCGATTATCAATATACTTTCTGATCTCATCGCATACCGTATCGAGCTTCAGGTTTGTATCTTTGTTATCATTACGGGTCTTGAGAAGCTTCTCAAGGTAACCCTGTTCCTTAAGCATTCTGATGCTCTCGGGATAGTAGATTCCGTACACAAGGGATAAGTGCCCCACTATGTTGTCTGCAGGAGTTCTCTTAAGGCTTCTGTGAACTGTAAGATGCTTAAGGCTCGCCTCTACTACCTCATCCGTTAAGGGAGACTTGGAAAGCTCCTCCTCGGTAGTATCGTAGATAACTTCTTTCGGGAAAGCATCATTAACACGGAAGATATCGACCTTGTCCGCATCGCGGATTATCTTACTGTACATGAGCCTTCTTGCATCCTCGTCTTCCTCAAGGATATAGAGGTTGTGGGCTCTTATCGCAGTCTCGATTATGTCGTCGTACTTTCCGTCTTCGACAAATCTTCTTATAAGCCCCTCTTCGAAAAGCAGGTCCGCGCCGAATTGGGCGTGATCAATGGAATCTGCATCAACAAAGGTATGAAATCTTCTAAGCTGCTCGAATCTTCCGATGTCATGAAGCATGCCGATAAGCCATGCAAGATCAACGTCCTCAGAAGACAACCCGAGGCTTCTCGCGATCCTTTCGGAGTTCTCGGCAACCTTATAGGTATGGACTACCTTGAGGCGTATCTTGTCATCGCTTATGTCGTAGTCGGCAACATAAGTCTTGAATTCGTTTAATACGTGATTTCGATCGATCATTACATGTGTCCGTCTCTGAACATGGAGAACTGATCCATAGGATAGTTCTTAAGGTTATCAAGGACACCTCTGCCGTCAGCCTTATCGAGAAGTTCATTCCTCGCCTTCGTGATCTCAGCTTCAGTCTTGTGCTTGGAAGGACCGCCTACGCAGCCGCCGGGACAGATCATGCCCTCGATGAAGTCAGCCTCAATCCTTCCTGCCTTAAGGAGGAGCAAAGCCTTACGGCACTCGTCACCGCCTGCGCATCGCTCGAGTGTGATTTTCGATGTGTCGCAGCCATGCTCACGCATAACTTCCATAACGGCATTGGCAACGCCGCCGCTTGTGGCAAATCTCTTACCCCAGACGGAAGCTTCCTGGTAGCCGTCGTCAATGGGCTTGATCTCCATATCCTTGGAACGGATGAGAGCACGAAGCTCACCGTAAGTTACGGCGTAATCCGCAGTACCGGGAATGGTCTTGTCGTTTGCCTCCGACTTCTTCGCGATGCAAGGTCCGATGAAGACCGTTACGCAACCGGGATGAGTAAGCTTTAAGTAACGGCTTATGGCTACCATAGGAGAAACTGTCTGTGACATGTTCTCCTGATACTGGTCAGGGAAATGCTTCTTAAGCATGTACTTAAATGCAGGGCAGCAGGAAGTCGTCATCTTACGGCCTTCCTTCAAAGCCTCTTCCCACTCGAGAGCCTCGTAAGCCGCAGTCATGTCGCCTCCGAGACCTACTTCGACCATGTCGGCAAAGCCCATGTCCATCAATGTCTTTCGTATGGAACCCATAGTGATGTCGGCACCGAACTGGCCTTCAGTAGCGGGAGCTGCCATCGCGATAACTTCCTTACCTGCGAGGATATCCTGAATGATGTTTACAAGATATGTCTTGGAACCGATAGCGCCGAAAGGACAACTGTGAATGCAGTGTCCGCAGTGAATGCACTTAGTCTCGTCGATCTGGCAAAGACCATACTCATCGTAAGTAATGGCACCGACGGGGCACGCTCTCTTACAAGGTCTTATCTGGTGAATGATCGCCTCATAAGGGCATGCTGATGCACACTTACCGCACTCCTTACACTTATAAGGATCGATATGCATGCGAAGCTCACCCTTGGAGATGGCATCAAACTTACAGGAATTAAGGCATGCCTTACCGAGACAGAATCTGCAGTTGTCGGTAACTACATAAGACTGCAGGGGGCATGAATCGCACGCAGGGTTAATTACCTGAACGACATTATGGTGCTGCTTGTCAGGTTCAGCCGTGGGACAAAGGCCCTTCGCAAGACGGATCCTCTGACGGTTGATCTCTCTTTCCTTATAAACGCAGCAGCGGTACTCGGGCTTAGGTCCCGGACTTATCTCATAGACAAGCTTCTCTTCGTTCTCGGGAGTAAGTTCATTCTTCCATGCGAGGCGGCAAACCTCCTCCATGATGTGATGCTTAAGCTTTACAATGCCTTCGTCATTCTTAACCATAGCTTACTTGAACTCCTTTAATGTCGCATTGCCGTCTTCGATAACGATGTATGAAGGGCGACTGTTCTCCTTGGGGATTGAGGGTGAGCCGGGATTCATGAATCTGATCCCGTCCTTAACGTAATCCTTGGTAACGTGTGTATGTCCTGATACAAATACGCTGCCTTCTGATAAAAGTGCAGGAAGATTATCTGGTGAATATAAATGCCCATGTGTAAGGAAGAAAGGTGTCTCCCCCGATACTATGTAGATATAGTCAGCCATGCAGGGGAACTTCAGAACCATCTGATCTACTTCGGCTTCACAATTTCCTCTTACTGCAAGAATCTTATCTGCGAGAGGATTTAATATCTCGATGACCTGCTTGGGAAGGTAGTTATCAGGAAGATCGTTACGGGGACCGTGGTAGAGTATGTCGCCTAAGATAACGAGTCTGTCAGCATTCTCCTCCTTCATGGCATCGACTGCCCTTTGTGCCCATAACTTATCTCCGTGAATGTCTGAAACAACTAAAAACTTCATTAGAGGATTCTCCATACTTTTATGAGTAAATTATACTATAATCCCTATATGACTTACGCGTGGAAAAAGACCATAAAAGATGTGATTATCTTCCTTTTTGTAGGATTTGTTTACTATATGATCTACAGACTTACAGGCTGGGGATTGCCCTGCGCCTTTCGTAAGATCACCGGTCTTCCCTGTCCGAGCTGCGGAATCTCACACATGTTCATTCATATGGCAGCAGGTGATTTCAAAAGTGCTTATAAAGACAATCAGTTTTTGTTCTTTACCTGGCCGCTTGTCGCTATAGAGATCATCTATATGCTCCATACATTCGAGTCCAAGAAAGATCTTCCAAAGTGGAATGTGGTAATAGTCGGGGTATTTGCAGCCCTTCTTACAACCTTCGGAGTGTTAAGAATCATTTTTTCGTGGTAATACTCACGTTTTTATGATATATTAAATTAACTTCATGAAGGAGGTTATTGTCAATGGATAACAACAATAACGAAGCACCCCAGTATTACGAGCAGCCTCAGGCTACTTGGAACAACGATGTACCTGCAGGTAGCGACGGTTCTACACAGGCTACATGGGCATTGGTAACAGGTATCCTCGGTGTAGTTTGCTGCGGACCTTGCGCTGTTGCTGCTATTATCCTTGCTATCACAGCTAAGAATAAGGGCAACACATCAGGTAAGGTTACAGCTGGTTTGATCCTCGGAATCATCGGTTGCGTTATTTGGGTATTTGGTATCATCTACAATGCTATCAATCCTATCGACTACAGCCAGTTCTTTGGTTAATGTCAAACTAATCAGTTAATTACTGACTATGAGAAAAGGGAACTTCGAATGAAGTTCCCTTTTTTCTATGTAAATGCCTATATGTTAAAGAAATAAAACCAAATTCTTTAGGAGGTAAACAATGAGCGAGACCCATGTCCCGCTATAGTTTGTTCATCGTACATTGGGCTCACCCCTTTCTCTTAAATCGTTTTGTTTTATGTCTTTATCTTATCATCAACGAAAAAGTTATGTATGAAATAAAAGTGAATAAAATTGGGCAAAATTGTATTAAAAGACTTTCGTTTTCATATGAAAGCAAATATACACCTTAAAGAGAGTCGACAAACTGCCTTGCGATTCTTGCAGAACGGCCGCCGCCGCGTATTGCAAACTGCTCGGCTTCCTTTTCGAGCTGCTCCTCGTCAAAGCTTGTGCCTTTAATGCGAAGAAGTCCCTTTACTATCTCGAGGTAAGTTGCCTTATTGGGCTTATCGAAAAGAATGCGCAACCCGAATCTCTCGGACAGGCTCATCTGCTCCGCGATGGTGTCGGAAGTGTGGATCTCGTTCTCACGGGCAGAGAACGTCTCCTTTATCATGTGGCGTCGGTTGCTGGTAGCGTAGATGGCGATGTTCTTTCTTGCACCTGAAGCAGCACCCTCGATAACGGACTTGAGCGTTCCTATTCTGTCATCGTCAGCTTCAAAGGAAACGTCATCAATAAAAACAATGAACTTAAGCGGCACTTCAGTAAGAAGCTCGATTATCTCGGACAAGCCGTGAAGTTCCGACTTCGGTACCTCAACAAGACGCACGCCCTTCTCGAAAAACATGCGTGCAGCAGTCTTTACCGTAGAAGACTTTCCTGTTCCGGCATCACCGTAAAGAAGAACATCCTCGAAGGACTTTCCCTCCACGAAAGCGCGGGTATTGTCGTAGACCTTGTTTCTTTGTCTTTCGTAGCAGAACATGTCATCCACCCTGATAGGATCCGGAGATGTAACGGGGACAAGCTTGCCGTCCTTGATCCTGAAGAAGTCGTAACGGGCATAGATTCCGTACCCCGTAGTCTCGAGAGAATCGATCATCCTCATGTAACGTTTCTTGAAGTCAATATGCGATGACGTAAAGTCAGGCAGATAACCGTCATAGATCATCTCATTCTTAAAGTCATATGAAGTGTAGTTTCCGATTCTTGTAAGAAGATCAAGTTCCCTCTCGGCAGTAAGCGTAAGAAGAGCACTCACCTTAACAGCCTTATCGGGATGAACGATAGAATCGATCTTATAGCGAAGGTACGGATTCATATCATCGGCCAGAGCCTCCCAGATGGCAGCTGAAAGATCGCAGTCAGCTCGCAAGCCGTAGAGGTTAGATACGAAATCGCCGTAGCTGTCGATCATCTCCTCGATGCTGTAGCCGGGACCCATCTTAAGCAGGAAATCGCTCAGGCTTCTAAGGGGCTCCTTATCTCTCACATCACGGAACAGTGCGATGGAACAAATTTCTCTTAAGAGATCTGACATATGTTAAGGGCCTCCTCAACTTTACTTCTAAGATACTCGTAACGAAGCTTCTTCTCTTCTTTTGCAAAATGAACTTCTCTTAACTGAACAGGGTTATTCTCATAGACAAGGTCTTTAACCTCATCACCGAACTGTTCGGATGTTAAGTCGAACAGGTGACCGTCGACTATGTTATAGCAGTGATAATTCCCACCCGGTCTTAATATGCCGTAAACTTCCCCGCCGTATATATCCTGAACGAGGAAAGCCGTTATGGAACACTGGCCCAGGGTCTTATTATCTTCGGACCATTCATCCTGCATTCGCGGAGCACAAGTCTTCCTGCACCATATCGTCGACAGAAGATCGTAGAAATCACAGGGGGTTCCCGCATCCTTAAACTTAGGATCAGAAGGAAGCACAACTGCATCCTGCCATCCGTAGAAATTGTACTGCTTAGAGCTTTGTTCCATGGTCATTCCCCTGAAGATTGTAAGTATTTGTCTTTAATCTGTATAATTATACAATCATCGTTATGTGAATTCATAGCATTTGGGAAGAAAGGTATAGATATGGAATCAACAGAGATATTAACGCCCGGGAAGAACAGAGCGCTGCCTGTTATCACGCTCATATTATCGATACTGTTCTCGATAACATACACAGGCATAATCATCCACGCCAAAGTAGGTACTGACAAAAGAATCACAGCGATCATCTTTATTGTTTGTGCCGTATTGGGACTTCTTACAGTTATATTCTCCCTTGTAACATCCAAGGTTAACAAAATTTTCGATCCCATGAATGAGAGGATTGAAGCTATCGGCGGCCGCTATGCGATACTCGGAATCGTGTGCACCATCTTCCCTCTTCTTGTCACCGAATTTATTCTGTATCCGTTCTTTCCGGAGTTCGAAGATCTATACGAGAATCACCCCGCAGAAGTAACACTGGCACTTACAGTATTCTCAATCTATATGGTCGGATTTCCAATCATGGCTCTTCTTATGAGGAAGGTTCCCAAGATGACCATCAAACCGCAGAAGCTTCCCTTTACTTCATTCCTTCTGTTCGTATCCGTTATGGCAGGTTTATGCCTTATAGGAACACTTATCGGTGCTCCGATTCATTATGTCCTGACAACGCCGTTTGCAGAGGATTCTTCTGGCACATCTGATATCGCAGAACTTCTCATGTCATCTTCCATCTTCTCAAGAACATTGGTTACTGGAATACTCGCCCCCATCTTTGAAGAGCTTCTGTTCAGAAAGCTTCTTATCGACAGAACGATTAAGTACGGAGAGACAATGAGCGTAATTCTCTCCGGTTATGCATTCGGCTTATTCCACGGTAACTTCTCGCAGTTCTTCTTCGCAAGTTTTGTAGGAATGTTGTTCGCCTATGTTTATATAAGAACGGGTAAACTCCGTTATACGATCTTTATGCATATGCTTGTTAACTTGAGCACATCCATAGTCACGGTTACGCTGTTACTTAAAGCATCTCCGTTACTTGAAGGTGATGAAGTTGATCTCGAATCAATGGACCTTACCGACATGCTTACTATTATGGGCTTTACCGGATGGATAATGCTGCTTTTCGCTATTGCCGTAACAGGAATAATACTCCTTATCGTGTTCAACAAAAGGTTCAAGCTTTATAAGCGCGAAGGCGAACCTACTACAGGCAAGATCATATCCGCCTTCTTAAGTTCGCCTTTGGCATGGAGTTATATCGCGATCTGTCTTGCGTCATTCGGAGCCACATATATTCCCGATATAGCAGCAACGATAATCAACGCTTTATAAATCAGAACGTACTCGGGCCGTACTTCTTTCTGATCTTATCCGTGAAACCGTCATTGATCATATCGATCATGATAGGAACGATATTGGGATCAAACTGTGATCCCGCGTTGCCCTTCAACTCGGCAAGGATCTTATCGTTAGACAAAGCCTTCTGATAGCTTCTGTCGATAGACATAACGTCGTAAGAATCGGCAATAGTCGTAATCCTTGCGTTAAGAGGAATCTCGTCGCCCTTTAACCCTTCAGGATAACCGTTACCGTCGAATCTCTCGTGATGATAATGAGCACAGTCGGAAATGTTGGGAATTGATGTAAAGTCCTTCAGCATCTCAACGCCCTTCATCGGGTGAGTCTTAATGATCTCGTACTCCTTGGCATTAAGGATTCCCTCATTACCCAAGATCTCATCGGGAATACCAATCTTACCAACATCGTGAAGAAGTGTGCTGTAGTATATATTCTGAAGCTCCTCATCATCGAAGCCCAATCTTCTTCCGATTTCCTTAGCATAAATGGCAACTCGGATAGAGTGGTTTCTCGTATAGGAATCCTTGGCATCAATAAAGGACGTAAACGTTCTTATGGACTGATCGAGAATCATGACATCGTGTCTTCTCTGCTTCTGCATCTTCTCGATCTTGGCATGTGAAAGAAGGTATGCACCGAGGTAAACAAACCACATGATGTACATGAACAGGAGCACATAAGTAAGAGGCATGACTCCAAAATCAAGAGGCATCCTTCCCATTACCTTGTAGCTTGCGATTTCTCGAATTCCGTGCGAATAAAGAACTGCACCGAACGGTCTTTCCTGATGGCCATTGATAAAGTTAATGTCGCTGTCAGGAGTGAATGTAATCGTATTGCCGTCTATCTGGAAGTCACCATTCCAACTTGAATCGACCTCAAAATCGCCGTCAAGCTCTACGACAACAACCCAATCAACCATCTTGCTGTCGCCGAGATTTACTAACGAGAAAGCATACTCAGCACCCGTCGGTCTGTTGTAGTGATTACGAATATCTTCCCAAACTTTGCCCTCAGGAATAGATAACGTAACATCGAATTCACCCGAATTCGCGTCGAATGTTCTCACTACCTTTGAAGACTTGCTGACAAATCCTGTATAGACCGCAGTTACGGCAAGAAGCAGGATAAGTGTTGCCAGAAGTATTCTGATCGTAGATTTATGACGGGCCCTCATATCGTGTACTTCCTTAGTAGTTAATTATCGCACCCTTATCGGCAGAAGATACCATCTTGGAATAACGCTTGAGATAGCCCGTAAGTTCAGGCTTCTCGAGCAACGGCATTGTCTTCTTACGCTCGGCAAGCTCCTCGTCAGATACCTTAAGCTCGATCTTATACTCAGGGATATTGATGGAAATGATATCTCCGTCCTTGATATAAGCTATAGTTCCGCCGGATACTGCCTCAGGGCTTACGTGACCGATTGAAGCTCCTCTTGTAGCACCGGAGAATCTTCCGTCAGTAATAAGTGCAACTTCCTTATCAAGACCTGCACCTGCGATGGCAGATGTAGGTGAAAGCATCTCTCTCATTCCGGGGCCTCCCGCAGGTCCCTCATATCTGATTACGATAACGTCACCGGCCTGAACCTTGCCCTCATAGATGTACTTGATGGCCTCCTCTTCGCTGTTAAAGCATCTGGCCGGACCTTCATGAACGAGCATCTCGGGTGCAACTGCAGATCTTTTTACTACGCAGCCATCGGGAGCTAGGTTACCCTTGAGGATAGCAAGTCCTCCCTCCTTCATGAACGGATTATCAATAGGTCTTATAACCTCAGGATCAAGGACCTTGCTGTCCTTAACGTTCTCTCTTAATGTCTTTCCGGTAACTGTCATTACGCTGCCGTTGAGAAGTCCTTCATCGAGAAGTTCCTTCATAACGGCATATATGCCGCCAGCCTCGTTAAGATCCTCCATGTATGTCGGGCCTGCAGGTGCAAGGTGACAGATATTGGGTGTTCTTGCCGAGATGACATTGATCTGGTCAAGGTCGATCTTGATTCCGCACTCGTTAGCAATAGCGGGAATATGAAGCATTGAATTAGTGGAGCATCCGATAGCCATATCTGCAGCGATCGCATTCTCAAATGCCTCGGGAGTAAGGATATCTCTCGGGCGGATATTCTCCTTAACGCACTCCATAACCTGCATACCAGCATGCTTGGCAAGAATGATTCTGTCAGAGTAAGGAGCAGGAATAGTTCCGTTGCCGGGAAGTCCCATACCGAGAACCTCAGTAAGGCAGTTCATGGAGTTAGCAGTGTACATACCAGAGCAAGAACCGCATGAAGGGCAAACCTTATTAACGAACTCTTCGAGCTTATCGCTGTCGATCTTACCGGCAGCATAAGCACCTGTTGCCTCGAACATGGCAGACAATGAACGCTTCTTACCGTCAACCTTACCTGCGAGCATGGGACCGCCGCTTACAAATACCGTAGGGATATTAAGCCTGGCAGCAGCCATAAGAAGTCCGGGAACGTTCTTATCGCAGTTAGGGATCATAACAAGTCCGTCGAATCCGTGAGCCATAACCATGGACTCAGTGGAATCAGCGATGAGATCACGGGTTACGAGTGAATACTTCATTCCTACGTGACCCATGGCAATACCGTCACAAACAGCAATTGCAGGGAAAACGATCGGAGTACCGCCTGCAAGTCTAACACCTGCCTTTACAGCCTCAACAATCTTATCGATATTCATATGACCGGGAACAATCTCGTTATATGAACTTACGATACCAATCAACGGCCTCTCCATTTCCTCCTTAGTCAAGCCCAAAGCATGATAGAGTGATCTGTGCGGCGCATTAGCAAAGCCGTCGACTAATGTATCTTTAATCATCAGATTAACCTTCTTTCAAAAATCTCTTAATAATCTTTTACTATTATAACACGCGTTTTTATATAGGTCACATAAAAAGCCTCCCGGAGATCCGACTCCGGGAGGCTTACAACAATCTTTTTTAACGCTTTATCAGTTGTTGATGAGCTTATCTTCGTCAGACCAGCTGTAGAGCTTTCTGATCTCAGCTCCCACCTTCTCAGCAGGGTGCTCAGCACCAAGCTTTCTCATAGCCTTGAAGTGAACCTGGTTGCCTGCATCGCTCATGTCGAGAAGGAAGTCCTTAGCGAATGTTCCGTCCTGGATATCCTTGAGAACCTTCTTCATCGCCTTCTTAGTATCATCTGTGATGATCTTAGGTCCTGTGATGTAATCACCGTACTCAGCTGTGTTGGATACGGAATATCTCATACCTGCGAAACCACTC
>JAEEGL012947018.1_pt1 | contig 35302 bp, 30 predicted proteins | sample 9134231 | NCBI WGS metagenome assembly JAEEGL01 (sample SAMN16246548, study PRJNA631951) | gut metagenome | biome: gut microbiome; feature: rumen; material: fiber-attached | host: Bos | place: Iran: Karaj | collected 2018-10 | reverse complement strand
TCGAGGAGCATCGAGCGTGCGCAGAAGAAGGTCGAGGAGAACAACTTCGGTATCCGTAAACGACTCATCGAGTACGATGACGTGATGAACAAACAGCGTACCGTGATCTACGAGAAGCGTCGTCACGCCCTCATGGGAGAGCGTATCGGCATGGATATCGCCAATATCATCTGGGACCGTGTGGTGAACATCATCGAGAATGCGGCCGACTACCAGAGTTGTAAGGAGGAGTTCCTGCATATCCTGTCGATGGAGGTGCCCTTCACCGAGGAGGAGTTTATCGACCAGCCCCGTGACCTGATTGCCGAGAACGCCTTCCAGGCTGCCATCGGTAACTTCAACCGTAAGACGGAGCGCATACAGACCGTGGCTGCACCGATCATCAAACAGGTATATGAGAACCAAGGACAGATGTACGAGCGTATCATGGTGCCCATCACCGACGGTCGTCGGATGTATAATATCCCCTGTAACCTGAAGGAGGCCTACGAGACTGAGTCGAAGTCGGTAGTGAAGGAGTTCGAGAAGTCGATCCTCCTGCATATCATCGATGACTCGTGGAAGGAGAACCTGCGCCAGCTCGACGAGCTGAAGCACTCCGTACAGAACGCCTCGTACGAGCAGAAGGATCCGCTCCTGATCTTCAAGTTGGAGAGCGCCAAGGTGTGGGATGACATGATCAACGAGATGTACAACCGTATCTGTTCGATCCTGACTCGCGGTCAGATTCCTGAGATGCAGCAGGTACAGGAGGCTGCTCCCGAGCAGCGCACCCAGCGTCAGCAGTACACGGAGAGCAAGCAACAGCTCAACGAGGAGCAGTTGACGGACCCGAACCAGGCTGCCGCCGCCGCTCACGACACACGCGCCCAGCAGCCGCATAGTCCGATTGTCAAGGATAAGTTGCCTGGTCGCAATGATCCTTGTCCCTGTGGAAGTGGTAAGAAGTTCAAGAACTGCCACGGAAAAGGTATTGTATAACCCTTCGATGCTTCGACAGGCTCAGCAACCGCAGGCTCAGGGACCGTTTGAGTGGACAGGCTCAGGGGACGTATGACAACCTTATGCGGTGCCTGAGCTTGTCGAAGGCAAAACAAAGATAATATGATACAGATTAAAAACCTCAAAAAGAGTTTCGGCTCAACAATCGCCAGTGACATTCCGTCGCTGACCATCAACGACGGGGATATCCTCGGACTGGTAGGTAACAATGGTGCTGGTAAGACCACGCTCTTCCGAATGCTGCTCGACCTGCTGAAGGCCGACGAGGGAGAGGTGACACTCTCCTGCCCCGCTACCACTGAGAGTGAGGCTGTTGCCGTGAACCCAGCCCTCTCGGAGCAATGGAAGGAATGGACGGGCGCCTATATCGACGACGGGTTCCTGATCGACTTCCTGACGCCGGAGGAATACTTCGCTTTCATCGGGAAGATCACGAACATGACGACAGAGGAGGTCGACAACCGTATGAAGGATTTCGAGCGTCTGGCTGGCGGTGAGATCTTCGGACAGAAGAAACTCATCCGTAACCTCTCGGCTGGTAACAAACAGAAGGTGGGCATCATGTCGGCCCTGTTTAACAGGCCACAGCTGGTCATCCTCGACGAACCGTTCAACTTCCTCGACCCATCGAGTCAGAACATCCTGAAGCATGAGCTGGTGGAATATAACCGACAGACGGGTGCCACCATCCTCATCTCCAGTCATAACCTGGCACATACCATCGATATCTCCACACGTATCACGTTGTTGGAGAAAGGACGTATCATCAAGGATATGCCCAACAGTAACGGTAGTGCGCAGACGGAACTGGAGGATTATTTCGGGAGTTAATTGACGGGAGTTAATGGGAGTCAGCGGGAGTTAATGGGAGTCAGCGGGAGTTAATGAACGTAGGTTGAAAAACATGGAGGACTGATATATGAAGGAGTTTAATGAACTGAAAAGAATGCTGAAGAAGATGCCCGAGGGACTACCGGTATGTAAGGTGGCGCTCGTCGGAGACACAGCAACACAGTTCCTGGCTACCGCCATCCGTGGGGTCGGTCTGGAGCGTGGTTACCATATCCATCTCTATGAGGCAGAGTACAACCAGGTGGAACGCCAGTTCCTGGATCCCGGGAGTGATCTGTATCAGTTTGATGCCGATTTCATCGTCGTCTTCCAGTCAACCCATAAGCTCGGAGAGAAGCACAGTATGCTGGACACAGTCCAGCAGGAGTCGTTGGCCGACGACCGGTTGGCTTTCATCGCCTCGATCTGTGAGAACCCCGCACTTGCCAATAAGAAGATCATCTACTTCAACTACCCCGAGATCGAGGATACGGTCTTCGGCAGCTACGCCAATAAGGTGCGGAGCTCGCTGACCTACCAAGTGAGGAAGTTGAACACGGCCCTGATGGACCTGTCGCAGCAGTATGCGAACCTGTTTATCTGTGACATCGCCGCCCTGCAGAACAAGCTGGGGCGCGACTTCCTGTTCTCGACCAATATCTACGTCAGTACGGAGATGGTGCTCAGCGTGGATGCCCTGCCCCATGTGGCCTCACGGGTGATGGATATCGTGTGCGCCATCAAGGGACAGTTCAAGAAATGTCTCATCCTCGACCTGGACAACACCGTCTGGGGAGGTGTCATCGGTGATGACGGACTGGAGGGTATCCAGTTAGGACATGGACTGGGCATCGGGAAGGCCTTCACGGAGTTCCAGATGTGGGTGAAGAAACTGAAGCAGCGTGGTATCATCATCTGCGTGGCCTCGAAGAACAACGAGGACACTGCCAAGGAGCCCTTCGAGAAGCATCCCGACATGGTGCTGAAGCTCGATGATATCGCTGTGTTCCAGGCCAACTGGGAGACGAAGGTCGATAATATCCGTACCATCCAGAGTATCCTGAATATCGGCTTCGACTCGATGGTGTTCCTCGATGACAATCCCTTCGAACGGAATATCGTTCGAGAGAACATCCCCGGCATCACCGTGCCGGAGCTGCCGGAAGATCCCGGTGACTATCTGGAGTTCCTCTATTCGCAGAACCTCTTCGAGACGGCCTCCTACAGCAATGCCGACAAAGACCGTACAAAGCAGTACCAGGTGGAGGCCAAGCGCGTATCGCTACAGAAAACCTTCGCCAATGAGGCCGACTTCCTGAAGTCATTGGACATGGTCTCGACGGTGAGCGGTTTCACGAAGTTCAATACACCCCGTGTGGCGCAGTTGTCACAGCGCAGTAACCAGTTTAACCTACGTACGGTGAGATATACCGAGGCCGACATCGAGGCACTGGCACAGGATCCTGATGTCATCGACCTGAGCTTCACGCTCGAGGATAAGTTCGGTGACAACGGACTGATCGCGGTCATCATCATGAGAAAACAGGATGCAGAGACCCTGTTCGTCGACACCTGGCTGATGAGTTGTCGTGTGTTGAAACGCGGCATGGAGAACTTCACACTGAACACGATGGTGGAACGTGCCAAGGCGGCAGGCTATAAGCGTATCATCGGTGAGTACTTGCCCACCCCGAAGAACAAGATGGTGGAGCAGCACTATCCCGATCTCGGCTTCCAAGTGGTGACGGGTGCAACGACCGCCCAGTACGTGTTGGATGTAGAGACATACCAGTCGAAAGAGTGTTATATCGAGGTTAAGAAATGACGATTACAGAACTAGCAGAACAGACCACCCAGCTGTCGCATGTCTATCATGTGACGCCAGTGGTATATGACAGTTTCCAACGGTGCAGTGAGGATATGAACCCATTGCATACGGATGAATCGTTTGCCCGTGAGAAGGGATTCCCGGGCTGTGTGATGTACGGGAATATCCTCAATGCATTCATCTCCCATTTCGTGGGGATGTGTCTGCCGACACCGCATGTCATGATCCAGTCGCAGGACATCAGTTTCCATCAACCGGTGTTCCTGAACGACGAGATCACCCTGCAGGCCAGCGTTGACACCGTATCCGAAGCCGTGAACATCATCAATTACAAACTGAAGTTCTACAAGACCGTTGAAACCGGCAGAAAACTGGTTGCCAAGGGTCATGTGCAGATAGGACTCTTACCCCATTAAGCCTATGAGACTATTGATAACAGGAGGATCCTCAGGATTAGGGAAGGCGTTGGTAGAGACCTGTGCCGCCAATGCGGACGACCAGATACTCTTTACCTATTGCCGACATGAAGACGAGGCACAGGCACTCGTCGGCAGGTTCCAGAACGTAGAGGCCGTACAGGTGGACTTCTGCGACGAGGACAGTGTGGACCGCTTTGTCGAGCGTCTGGAGAACGAGACTGTTGATGTGCTCATCAACAACGCCTATGCCGGCAGTGCGCAGGGTACCCATTTCTACAAGACAGAGCCGGAGGCCTTTGCCGAGGCTTTCCGTTGTAATGTCATGCCGATGGTCAAGATCACCCAGGCCTGTGTGAAGGGCATGCGGAAGCGGAAGTTCGGTAAGATCATCAACATCATCACCTCGTATGTGATCGACGTGCCGCCGACAGGTTTTTCTGTATATACCGCCACGAAGGCCTACATCCGACAGTTGTCGAAGAGCATCAGTAAGGAGCTAGGACGGTTTCATATCACATCGAACTGTATCCTACCCGACTATATGCAGACAGACTTCGGGAAGGTGGAGGATTTCCAGTTGGAGCAGATGAAGGAAGCACATCCGCTGAAAGAACTGCTGAAGCCCCAGGAGGTGGCAGAGGTGGTGTGCCAGTTGCTGAAAGTCAGTCAGCAGTTGAACGGTGCTGAGATTCCCATCAATGCGGCTCAGCATATACTATAATAGACTTGAAAGAAAAAATCATAAGATAGAATATATCAATACATTATGGAAAGAAAAGAAATATTTAGCAAGCTGAATGAGATTTTTATCGACGTGCTCGATCTGGACGAGGTAGAGCTGACCGACGAGACGAGTGCCAACGATATTGAGGAGTGGGACTCACTGAGTCATATCCAACTGATCGTAGCCATCGAGAAGACCTTCGGCATCAAGTTCACGTCACTGGAGATCATGAAGTGGAAGAATGTCGGTGAAATGGTCGATTCCATGGAGGAAAAGCTGAAATAACACCATGGTCGTCAACTCCTTCAGTTTCCTGCTGTTCTTTATAGTCGTTTTCATCGGCTATTACCTGCCGGTATGTAAGCATCATCCGCGATACCAGAACACCTGGTTGTTACTGGCCAGTTACTTCTTCTATGCCTATGCCGACCTGCGGATGATCCCGCTGCTGTTGGGATCGACGGTGGTGTTCTGGCTACTGGGACTCTGGCTGCACCGTGAGATGGAGAAAGGACACATGGAGAAAGCGTCACGAATCACGACGCTGGCCGTTGTTCTCGGCATCGGTGTCCTGTTGTATTTCAAGTACCTGAACTTCTTCGCCGAATCGTTTGCCAGTCTGTTGCAGTCGGTGGGCTTCCATGTCAGTTGGAGCACGCTCCATATCATCCTGCCCATCGGTGTGAGCTTCTTTACATTCAAGCTGATCAGTTATGTGATTGAGATACACCGGGAGCATATCACACCCTCCCGTGACCTGACGGAGTTTGCGGCGTATATCGCCTTCTTCCCCACCATTCTATCGGGACCTATCGACCGTCCTAACAAGTTTCTGCCACAGATGCAGCGTGTGCACACCCTCGACTACAGTCTGGCCGCCGACGGTTGTCGTCAGATCCTCTGGGGTATGTTCACGAAGATGTGCATCGCAGACAACCTGGCCGTAATCACCAATCAGGCATGGGGCGGCTATGACACACTGCCGACGACCATGCTGGTAGCAGCTGCCCTGCTCTACCCCATACAGCTTTATGCCGACTTCGACGGCTATTCGAATATGGCCATCGGTGTGGGTAAGATTCTCGGGTTCCAGGTGACCCGGAACTTCAACCGTCCGTTCCTGGCCCGTAACATGGCGGAGTTCTGGCGCAGATGGCATATCTCACTGACGGGTTGGATCACCGACTACGTGTATATGCCCCTGAATATCGCCTTCAGGAATATCGGACAATGGGGCATCATCCTGGCAGCGATGATCAACCTGATCCTCATCGGTCTGTGGCACGGTGCCAACTGGACCTTCGGTCTGTTCGGACTATACCACGGTCTGCTGTTCATCCCCCTGGTTCTCTCCGGTAGTATCGGGAAGAACAAGAAACTCAAGGCAAACGATCACGGTCTACCGTTCCTCAAGGACTTCCGTAAGATGGTGGCCACCTATCTGCTGGTGTGTCTCGGACTGGTCGTCTTCCGTGCCGACAACATCGGACAGGCCTTCGGCTTCCTCCGGGCGATGGTAACGAACGGGTTCGACGGCGCATCGATCATCGACCGCTACGGTATCCTGTATATCCTCTTCGGACTGCTGCTGCTGACGATCGACTGGATACAGCGGCAGAAGGAACATGCCCTGCAGTTGGAGACCTTCCCCCTGCTGCGCAACCAGTACCTCAGGTTCGGACTCTATCTGTTCATCATCCTGATGATCATCACCTTCACGGGCAAGAGTCAGGCGTTCATCTATTTCCAATTCTGATATGAAGCAATTTCTCACGACGATAGCGAAATTCGGCGTACTGCTGCTGATCATGTGTGCCATCATTGAGGTGGCGCTGTTGTTCAGACCGAACATCTACGCCTATAAGAGTCAGTATATGGAGGAGCACTACAAGGAGATCAAGGTGCTTCTGTTGGGTAGCTCGCACATCGAGGAGGCGGTGAAGCCGCAACTTGTGGGCGAAGGCACCTTCAACCTGGCGATCTCGGCCCGTCTGAGGATCTTCGATGTGGCCCTGGCAGAGATGTACGTGCCGAAGATGGACAGTCTGAAAGCCCTCGTGATGCCGGTGGACTACACGAACTTCTTCTTCGAGCGACAGTACGAGAACCCGAACACGAAATCGGTGGCAGAGGACCTGTCGGGCACCTGTCGCTGCATGCACATGAAATACATGGGGGTGCGGGTGGATCCGTTGTGGTACTGGCCCGAGATCCTCAACTCCAAGCTGAACTTCATGCAACGGTTCTGGAACGACCGGGAGACACTGCAGGAATGCGACTCGTTGGGCTACGTGAAGCTCGACATCCAGAAACGTCCTGCCGACTGGGACATGCGGGCTATCCCTGCCCTAATAGACCGTGCGAAGGTGATTGACCAAGAACAGTATGACAAGGCCTTCGACCAGTTTGAACGAGTGGCGAAGGTGACCCATGAGAAAGGCGTTCGGCTCGTGCTCGTGGCACCGCCCGTGTACAAGACGTACCAACAGTATATCAACCCGATGGTGCTGAACGACATCCACATGTTCGTGGCAAAGCTACAGGCTAAGTATCCGAACGTGGAGTACCATGAGAGTCTCTTCGCCGAAGGCTTCGAGGCCAGTGACTTCCAGGACGCGAGTCACCTCAATGATGCCGGTGCGGAGAAATACTCGCGGATGCTCGCGGACATCATCTATCCTCATTTGTAGGTATTTATCGCGACTTGTGACCAGATGCAACCCGGTTGCAAGTTTTTTTTTCGTATCTTTGCAGCCGTTTAGAAGACAAGAAGAAAGAAAACGAAAACATGAAACTATCAGAACTGAAGACTGGTGAGAAAGGCGTGATCGTCAAGGTGTACGGTCACGGCGGATTCCGGAAACGTATCATCGAGATGGGATTCATCAAAGGCAAAGAGGTAGAGGTGCTGTTGAACGCCCCCCTACAAGATCCCGTGAAATACAAACTGATGGGCTATGAGGTATCGTTACGCCATCAGGAGGCCGACATGATCGAAGTGGTGACGGCCGAGGAAGCCCGTCGGCACGGTCAGCAGCAGACAGAGCTGGAACCGCAGATCGTGGCCTCGGAGCATGAGGACGACTATATACAGCACGTGGCCCTGAAGGAGCGCCGTACGATCAACGTGGCCCTGGTGGGTAATCCTAACTGCGGTAAGACCTCACTCTTCAACTTCGCCAGTGGTGCCCATGGTCATGTGGGCAACTACTCGGGCGTGACGGTGGATGCCTCGGAGGCTCATGCCTCGTTCTTCGGCTATGAGTTCAACCTCACTGACCTGCCCGGTACCTATAGTCTCAGTTGCTACTCACCGGAGGAGCTCTATGTGAGAGAGCATCTGACAGAGAAGATGCCCGACGTGGTGATCAACGTGATCGACGCCTCGAACCTGGAGCGTAACCTCTACCTGACCACCCAGTTGGTGGACATGAACGTGCGGATGGTATGCGCACTGAATATGTTTGACGACTTCAAGCGTCGTGGTGACCATGTGAACCTGGACACGCTGAGCACCCTGTTCGGTATCCCGATGATTCCCACCTCGTTCAAGAACGGTGACGGTGTGAAGGACCTGTTCAAGGCTGTGATCCAGGTGTATGAGGGCACCAGTAAGTCGTCGCGCCACCTGCATATCAACTACGGACATGAGATCGAGGACGGCATCGCCCATATCCAGAAATACCTGAAGGCCGACGAGCATATCCGTCAGCACTACTCCACCCGATACCTCGCCCTGAAGCTGTTGGAACACGACTCTCAGGTGCTTGACTATCTGGGTAAGCACATGGCATCGGAAGACCGTATGAAAGACTTCCACGAACTGACGCAGGCGCGTGATATGGCGTCGGCCCGTGTCAAGGAGGAGACGGACAGCGACTCAGAGACAGCCATTATGGATGCGAAGTACGGCTTTATCAACGGTGCCCTGAAGGAGGCAGAGTTCAAGACAGGTACGAAGAAAGACACGTACCGCACCTCGCATATGATCGACGCCATCCTGTCGCATAAATATCTGGGCTTCCCGATCTTCTTCCTGTTGCTCTACATCATGTTCGAGACGACGTTCTCGCTTGGACAGTATCCAATGGACTGGATCGAGGAAGGTATCGCCTGGTTGGGTGAGAAGGTCAGCACGAACATGACCGACGGTCCGCTGAAGGCCATGCTGACCGACGGTGTCATCGGTGGTGTGGGTAGTGTCATCGTGTTCCTGCCGCAGATCCTCATCCTGTATTTCTTCATCTCACTGATGGAGGACTCTGGCTATATGGCGCGCGCCGCCTTTATCATGGACAAGCTGATGCATAAGATGGGACTACACGGAAAATCGTTCATCCCCCTGATCATGGGCTTTGGATGTAATGTACCGGCCGTGATGGCCACACGAACCATCGAGAGTCGCCGGTCCAGACTTATCACGATGATGGTGCTACCGTTCATGAGCTGTTCGGCCCGACTGCCTATCTATATCATGATTGCAGGTACCTTCTTCTCGCTTCAATACCGCTCGTGGGTACTCCTGTCGCTCTATGCCATCGGCATCCTGATGTCGGTGATCGTCAGTAAACTCCTCTCGACGATCGTGATCAAAGGTGAAGACACACCATTCGTGATGGAACTACCACCCTACCGTTGGCCGACACCGAAGGCCATCTGGCGACACACGTGGGAAAAAGGTAAGGAGTATCTGAAGAAGATGGGAGGCATCATCCTTGTAGCCAGTGTGATCGTATGGGCGCTGGGGTATTTCCCCCACCATGAGGAGCTCAGTCGGGAACAGCAACAGGAGCAGAGCTATATCGGACGTATGGGTAAGGCCATCGAACCGATCTTCATGCCCCAGGGCTTTAACTGGAAACTCGATGTGAGTCTGTTGGCTGGTGTAGGCGCAAAAGAGATTGTGGCATCTACCATCGGTGTACTTTACTCAGGCGATGATTCTTTTGGCGACGACGATAGTTTCAGCGACGATACAGAGAAATATACGCATCTGCGACAGTTGATGCTCCAAGAGGGCATCACCCCGTTGACAGCCTATGCCTATCTACTCTTTATCCTCCTCTACTTCCCTTGTATCGCCACCATTGCGGCCATCAAGAACGAGACGGGATCATGGCGGTGGGCACTGTTTGCCGCAGGATACACCACAGCAGTCGCATGGATCGTTTCGGCGCTGGTCTATCAGGTAGGCTGTATGATGGCATAACCCCACACAGTCAACTGTATATGAATAAGGAAAAAGTAATATTTTAAACTTTTTCCTTATTCATTTTATTATCATCGATATAATTCGTATCTTTGCACTCAAATCAACAAAACAGAACATTTTTTATGAAACAAAAACTAAAGTATGAGAAACCTTCGATGAAGGCCTATCAGTTTAATCAACAACAGCCACTTCTGACTGGCAGCGGAGAAGCCCCAGACATGCCGTATGGCTGGAATGGTAATCCTCTGGAATTCTAACTAAAAACGCTCGAAAGATGAAACGCATAATCACTATCCTCACAATGACAGCCTTTGCGGTCGTGTTTCTGAACAGTTGTCAGGACTCGCAGATTCCTGAGGAGAAAAAAGGTACCCCGCTGACCATCCACGCATCTATAGATACACCGCAAAACACCAGAACCGCTTACGACCTTACATCTACTGGCATGACTATCTCCTGGAACGAAGAAGAAGCCATCACAGTGATATCCTTCGATGAAAACGGCATCACGGCCGTAGATAAGTTTTTTTCCACAGGAGAGCAGGGCCGTAAGAAGGCGGACTTTTCCGGAACGTGGACAGGAAATGAGGGCGACCAGATCATCTGCCTCTATCCGGACATCGATAGTTACGCAGGAATTTCACTCTTTGACAATGTGGTTGTCGGCTCTCCGTTTATCATTCTGAAACAACTTTCTATAGCTCTTGGGGCACTGGAGCATGAGGATCCAAGCACCCTTAAAGACGCTGACGTGATGGTTGGCGAGGTGACCATCCATGGAGCTTACGCCTCCGTGAACCTGAAGCACCAGATCAGCATATTCGAGATAGAAGCTACCTGCAAGAACCTGGGTTGGAGTGATAGAAGTGAAAAAATCAATACAATCAAGATTTCTGCCAAGCCCAATGACGACGAAGAAGATGATGATAATGATGTGGTATTTGCCAGGGGAGGCATGCTCCATGTAACGACCGAAGAATACACCGGGAATTTCTTCGCGACGGAATTTGGCTCTTTGGACTATTATCTTAACGATAGTGGACACAATAGTGATTTCAATATGTCGGATGGTGAGATCACGCAGACTTTCTATGCTCCCGTCTTCTTCGAAGGAGATCTTGAAGAAGGTTATACACTGAAGTTCCAGTTCGGAGGCAACGCTTATATAGAGACGAAGGACAGAAGGGAGCAAATAAATGTCTTTGAAGTGGGCGACAAGGCCATAAAACTGACAGAAAAATATCCACTTGAAAGAGGCAAGATCTACCGTTTCAAGGTGACTATATAACCCATGGAGAAAGTGATATTAGGTATCGATCCCGGCACAACGATCATGGGATACGGTCTGCTGAAGGTGGTGGACGGAAAGGCGCAGATGATGACCATGGGTGTCATCGACCTGCGTAAGTTCCCTGATGCCTACCTGAAACTCGGCCATATCTTTGAGCGCGTGACCAGCATCATCGACGGTTACCTGCCAGACGAGATGGCCATCGAAGCTCCCTTCTTCGGGAAAAACGTGCAGTCGATGCTGAAGCTAGGACGTGCCCAAGGCACTGCCATCGCCGCTGCGATCCATCACGGAGTGCCCATCCATGAGTATGCACCAATGAAGATCAAGATGGCCCTGACCGGTAATGGCGGCGCCTCGAAGGAGCAAGTGGCGGGGATGCTTCAACGGTTGTTGAAGATTCCTCAGGAGGAGATGGGAAAATTCATGGACGCCACCGACGCGCTGGCTGCCGCCTACTGCCACTACCTGCAGATGGGGCGCCCGGAGAGTGACGTGAAGTACCGGGGATGGAAGGATTTCGTCAACAAGAACCAAGAAAAAGTATCGAAGCGAAAAACCAAGGATGAGAACGATTGATATCAAGGATGCCAGAGCCCGGAAGCCTGAGTGGTCGATGGCCGAGCCCGTGAACTTCTCTCTGGAAGCGGGAGAGCATATCGCCATCGTGGGCAGGAACGGGGCTGGTAAGAGTATGCTCGTGGATCTCATCACTGGACGCCATCCCGCCTTTCCCAACATGGTGAGCTATGCCTTTCCAGAGCCTTATAACAACCTGAAGCATATCTCCTTCCGTGACACCTACGGTGGTGATAACGACCGTACCTATTTCCTTCAGCAACGTTGGAACCAGATGGAGATCGACGAGGAGACGCCGACGGTCGGTCAGAGACTGGAGGAGGCCTACCGACTGGCTGGTGAGGACACCCCGGAACGGCGACGCCTGCAGCAACATATCTATGAGCTGTTTCATCTAGATAGTCTGCTTGATAAATACATCATCCTGCTGTCGAGTGGAGAACTGCGCAAATACAAGCTTGCCGCCTCACTCTTCACCAATCCACGTGTCCTGATCATGGAGAACCCGTTCATCGGTCTGGATGCCCAGACACGCGACCAGCTGAAGACACTGCTTACCACGCTCTCCCAAGAGCAACAGCTACAGATTATCCTCGTGCTGTCCAAGACTGACGAGATACCCGACTTCATCACCCATGTCGTGGAGGTGAAAGAGAAGCATGTACTGCCAAAGGTAGCGCTAGATGATTACCTGAGGCATCGCGAGCCCTTCCCCACCCGTGTTCTGTCACCAGAGAAAGAGCGGGCCATCCTGGCACTGCCAGAGCATTGCGACAGCCCAGACTCATCGGAAGTCATTCGTTTTAATAACGTCAGCATACGATATGGCAGTCGTACCATCCTAAAAGACCTGAGCTGGACCGTGAGACAAGGAGAGCGCTGGTCGTTGTCGGGACAGAACGGTAGCGGTAAGTCGACCCTGCTATCCCTGGTGTGTGCAGACAATCCACAAGGCTATGCCTGTCATATATCGCTCTTCGGACATCAGCGAGGTTCCGGCGAGAGTATCTGGGACATCAAGCGACACATCGGTTATGTGTCGCCAGAGATGCACCGTAGCTACAAGCAGGACATCCCAGCCATCCGTATCGTTGCCAGTGGACTGAAAGACTCTGTGGGACTCTATGTCAAGCCTCGTCAGGAAGAATACGATATCTGTCGCTGGTGGATGGATATCTTCGGCATCAGTCATCTGGCCGACCGTACTTTTCTGAAGATGTCAAGCGGAGAACAGCGCCTGGTGCTTCTTGCCAGAGCCTTCGTAAAAGACCCGTCGCTGCTGATCCTCGACGAACCGCTCCATGGTCTGGACAATTCCAACCGCCGACTGGTGAAAGATATCATCGAGACCTTCTGTCGACGGCAGAACAAGACACTGATCTTCGTGACCCACTATCAGGAAGAGCTACCCAATGTCGTTGATCACGCCCTCTTCCTCGAGCGCCATTAAACAAAAGAGCCCTCCCGACGGGAGAGCTCTCTATCTCTTTCTTATACTTTTATTTTCCTTCCAGCAGGGCTGCCGTACGTACACGCGACAAGGTCTCGGGCGTCATCTGCAGATAGCGGGCGATATAGACCAACGGTGCACGGAGAACGAGCTGAGGCTGGTCCTTCACCAGTTTCTGATAGCGGTCCTGGGCGCTCTCGAAGCGGAGCATGTCGGCATGATGCTGACTGAGGATCAGGCTCTCCTCCAGGATTTTCCTGAAGAGGATCTGGATGTTCACGCTCTTCATGGCCACAGCCTCCAGGTCGGCCTTCGGCATGGCTATCAGGATCGTTGGCTCCAAGGCCTTGATCTGCAATTTTGCCGGCTGTTCCCGGAACAGACTCTCAATGCACATCACGATGCTGTTCTCGGTGGCCATATACTCTGTCAGCTCTTTCTCGTTCTTATAATAGAACTGACGAACAAGACCTTTCACCACCCAGTATATATTTGTACAGACCTCACCTTCTTTCAGGATCATCTCATTCTTGGCGAACTTCATGGGCACGAGGATGCTCTCCAGGAGATCCAGCTCGTCGTGTGTCATCGTACTGTAACGACGTGCAAGTTCGCGTGCCACGTCTCTCGTCGTAATACTCATGTTTGCCATAATATCTCTATCCTCCTTAATTAATGGGACCTTTAGTTTATAGTTAATGAAGTGCCGACTGTATCAGTCGAGCTTCAGGACGGCCAGGAAGGCCTTCTGGGGCACCTCCACATTACCGATCTGTTTCATACGTTTCTTTCCTCTCTTTTGTTTCTCCAGCAGCTTACGCTTACGGCTGACATCACCGCCATAACACTTAGCCGTGACATCCTTACGTACCTGTTTCACCGTCTCACGGGCAATGATCTTTGCACCGATGGCGGCCTGGATGGCGATATCAAACTGCTGACGCGGAATCAGTTCCTTGAGTTTCTCACACATTCGTCGTCCGAAGGCAACAGCATTGTCCTGATGGGTCAGCGTAGACAAGGCATCGACCGGCTCACCGTTGAGCAAGATATCCAACTTCGCCAGTTTCGAGGGTCGGAAGCCATCGACATGATAGTCGAACGAGGCATAGCCCTTGGAGATGGATTTCAGTTTGTCGTAGAAATCGATGACAATCTCACCCAACGGCAGCATGAAATGAAGTTCGACACGATTACCCGACACATACTGCTGGTCGATCAGTTCACCACGCTTATCCAGGCACAGAGTCATGATCGGTCCGATATAGTCGGCGGCTGTAATGATCGATGCCCGGATATAAGGTTCCTCGATATGCTCGATCATCGTCAGGTCGGGCAGTCCCGAGGGGTTATGCACCTCTTTCACCTCACCCTGCTTCGTATAGCAGAGATAAGATACGTTGGGTACTGTTGTGATCACGTCCATGTCGAACTCACGGTCAAGACGCTCCTGGATGATCTCCATGTGGAGCAAACCGAGAAAGCCGCAACGGAAGCCAAAGCCCAGTGCTACGGAGCTCTCTGGCATGAATGTCAGTGAGGCATCGTTGAGCTGTAGTTTCTCCAGTGAGGCACGCAGGTTCTCATAGTCGGTCGGGTCTATCGGATAGACACCGGCGAACACCATCGGTTTCACCTCCTGGAAGCCCTCAATGGCCTCATTGCAGGGGTTGGCGACATGCGTGATCGTATCACCGACCTTCACCTCCTTGGAGTTCTTGATACCACTGATAATATATCCCACATCACCTGTACGCAGTTCCTTCCGAGGGATCATATCCATCTTCAGGACACCGATCTCGTCGGCATCATACTCCATGCCAGTATTGAAAAACTTGACATGGTCGCCTGTGCGGATGACGCCATTGGTAATCTTAAAATAGGCGATGATGCCACGGAACGAGTTAAACACAGAGTCAAAGATCAGGGCCTGTAGAGGTGCTTTGTCATCACCCACAGGATGAGGTATCCGTTCAACGACAGCATCGAGGATCTGCTCTACACCCTCACCAGTCTTTCCCGAGGCACGGATAATATCCGAGCGGTCGCAACCGATCAGGTCGATAATCTCGTCCTCCACCTCATCGGGCATAGCCGACGGCATATCAATCTTATTGATGACAGGGATAATCTCCAGATTATGGTCGATAGCCATATAGAGATTAGAGATGGTCTGAGCCTGCACGCCCTGTGTGGCATCCACCACCAGCAAGGCGCCTTCACACGCCGCAATAGAACGGCTGACCTCATAGGAGAAGTCAACATGTCCCGGGGTGTCAATGAGATTCAGAATATATTTTTGTCCTTGATGCGTGTATTCCATCTGGATGGCATGACTCTTGATGGTGATGCCACGTTCACGTTCGAGATCCATATCATCAAGCATCTGACCCTCAGTAACTTGAATCGTCTTGGTGAATTCAAGCATACGATCGGCTAAGGTTGACTTGCCGTGGTCAATATGTGCGATGATACAGAAATTTCTTATATGGTCCATGTTTTTTACGTGTACTTTGAAGTGCAAAGTTACAAAAAAATCATCTGGAAATGAATAATTTTACTTTTTTTTGTATCTTTGTACCCCAAAAATAGCATTCATTATGAAAAAACTATGTGGATTATGCCTGATGGTTCTCATGCTGTCTGCCTGTCAGGAATCATTGGAAGACAGATGCATGCGCGAAGCAAGAGAATACACGAAAAAGAACTGTCCTGTGAAATTGGATGACAACACGACGCTTGACAGTCTGACCTTCGAGCGAGACAGTCATACCCTACACTATTATTATAAACTGACCGGTGTTGCCGATCAGGCAGGACTGCTCAACGGCACGGAGGTGACGAAGGCCCTGAAGGAGGAATTAAAGAACACCACATCCATGAAGGTCTATAAGGACAATAAATACAAATTCGCCTATACCTTCTGTTCCGAGAAGAACCCGAAGAAGGTGCTATACGAAGCAACGCTGACAGAGAAGGACTATCAATAAGAAAAGCGCCTCACCGATTGGTGAGGCGCTTGCTATTACTCGGGCTTCATATTGGTGTAAACCGTCTGCACATCGTCGAAGTCTTCCAACTTCTCCACCATCTTATCGATGGTCTCACGCTGCTCGGCAGTCACATCCTTCAGATCGTTCGGGATTCGGGTGAACTCCGCGCCAGTCACCTCAAAGCCATTCTCCTCGAGGTGCTTCTGGATAGCACCAAATGAAGAGGGATCGCCATAGATGGTGATGCTGTTCTCCTCCTCGTCCTCGTCGAACTCATCTTCCACACCATAGTCGATCAGATCGAGGATCATCTCATCCATGTCGAGACCATCCTTCTTCTTAAAGGTGAAGACAGCCTTGTGATCGAACAAGAACGACAGTGAGCCCTGTGTACCCAGGTTACCATTAAACTTGTTGAAGACAGAACGGACGTCACCCACCGTACGAGTGGTGTTGTCGGTCAGGGTCTCAACGAAGATGGCGATTCCATGAGGACCATATCCCTCATATGTCACCTCCTTATAATCGCTCTGGTCCTTACCCATTGCGTTCTTAATGGCACGCTCGATATTATCCTTCGGCATGTTCTCGCGCTTAGCATTAGCAATGATAGCACGCAATGCCGGGTTGTTCTCGGGTTCCGGACCGCCAGCCTTCACGGCAATGGCTATCTGTTTTCCGATCTTCGTAAATGTCTTGGCCATATGGCCCCACCGCTTCAGCTTCGTTGCTTTACGGTACTCAAATGCTCTTCCCATATCTTGTACAATTTTGAATTAACAGTTAAGAATAATCATTACCTGAGTTCGGCATTCAGATTCTTCTTGATATTTGCGATGAGCTTCTGCATGATCGCATCAATCTGCTTGTCGCCCATGGTCTTTTCCTCATCCTGAAGGATGAAGTTCACGGCGTAGCTCTTCTTACCGGCAGGGAGCTTATCTCCCTCATAGACATCGAAGAGTTCAACCTTCTTCAGCAGTTTTTTCTCCGTCTGACGAGCGATCTGCTCAATCTGGGCAAACTCCACATTCTTATCGACCAACAAGGCCAGGTCGCGACTCACGGCGGGGAACTTAGAAATCTCCGTATAGAGCACCTGGTTCTTCTTGATGACCTTCATCAGAGCCGTCCAGTTGATCTCGGCATAATAGACAGGATTATCGAGGCCGAACTGCTTCTGCAGTTTCTTGGATATGATTCCCATTTCGGCAATCTTCTTTCCGCCACGGTTCTCAATGGTGAGCGCATCGGAGAAGATCGCATTATCAGACTTCTTACGAACCAGTACACCTGCTTTCACACCAACACGACGCAGAATATTCTCCACATAGGCACTCAGTTCATAGAACGTGGCGTCCTCGTTCTGGTGTGCCCATGAGCCCTCGACACGCTTACCAGTCACCCAAAGACCCAGATGATACTGTTCCTTATAGGCCTGCATCGGATCCTCGTCGTTCTGTTTCTCGGGCGAGAACGTATAGACATTACCGAATTCGAAGAAACGGAGGTTCTGGCGCTTGCGGTTCACATTGTGCTGAATGCTTTCCATACCACCGAACAACAATGTCTGTCGCATGACATTCAGATCAGCCGACAAGGGGTTCATAATGTGCACGAGGGTATCGTTCTCGCCATAGTAAGCACCCTTGGTCAGGGAGTTGTTCAGTATCTCATTGAAGCCCTCACCAACCAGTTGCTCACTCACGAGATTAGCCAGCTTATGCTTCTGGTCCTCGTCGCCCTTGATAACGAGCGAGCCCTTCAGTTGGGTGGGAATCTCCACATTGTTGTATCCATAAATACGCAGGATATCCTCCACAACATCGCAGGGACGCTGTACGTCGACGCGGTAGGCAGGAATCTCGAGCGTGAGAGCCTCAGCGGTCTCTGAGAGCACCTGCATCTCCAGACTCTCGCAGATGGATTTGATGGTGTCGGCAGGGATATCCTTACCGATAAGGTTGTTTACATAGTCGAAACGCAACTCGACCACAGGGTTCTTGAGTGGTTCTGGATAGACATCACAGATCTCCATGCCCACCTTACCACCGGCTAACTCCTGACAGAGGATAGCAGCCTGCTGCAAGGCATAGATAGTCCCATTAGGATCGACGCCACGCTCAAAACGGAAGGAGGCATCGGTAGAGAGACCGTGACGACGGGCACTCTTACGGATCCATGTCGGATGGAAGTAAGCACTCTCGAGCACGACATTCTTCGTCGTCTCATAAGTGCCGCTACCCTTACCACCGAACACGCCGGCGATACACATCGGTTCTTCGGCATTGCAGATAGCGAGATCGCGATCAGACAGTTTATGCTCCTCCCCATCGAGGGTCTGGAACGGTGTTCCCTCCAGCATCGTCTTAACCACGATCTTATGTCCCTTTACCATGTCGGCATCAAAGCAGTGCAAAGGCTGTCCGTATGCCATCATGATATAGTTGGTGATATCCACAATATTATTGATCGGACGCAAGCCGATAGTAGACAGCCTGTTCTTCAGCCATTCGGGAGACTCCTTCACCTCGCAATCGGAGATGCTCACACAAGCATAGCGCTTGCAAGCCTCCTGATTCTCGATGACCACATCGATAGGCAGATTGCAATGATCAACCTTGAACTTCGAGCAGTCTGGACGATGCAGAGAGGTCTGATAACCATTCCGTTTCAACCAGGCATAGAGATCACGGGCAACACCCCAGTGACTCAACGCGTCGGCACGGTTGGCCGTGATGTCAACCTCAATAAGCCAGTCACTCTCCAAGTGATAATATTCTGCTGCAGGTGTACCCACCACGGCATCCTCCGGTAATACGATGATACCATCATGAGATGAACCCACGCCGATCTCATCCTCAGCACAGATCATACCATTCGACTCGACGCCGCGCAACTTTGACTTCTTGATCACGAATTCCTGATCACCATCATAAAGCACACATCCCAGATCAGCCACAATCACCTTCTGGCCAGCTGCCACGTTAGGTGCGCCACACACGATCTGCGAAGGCTCGCCTTTACCCAGATCCACCGTCGTTACATGCAGGTGGTCGGAATTAGGATGTGCCTCACAAGTAAGGACCTTACCAACATAAAGACCTTTCAGGCCACCCTTGATGGTCTGTACTTCCTCCAAAGCGTCGACTTCCAGACCTGTCGATGTCAGTGCATCACACACTTGCTGGGCGGTCAGGTCGAAATCAACGTATTCCTTCAACCATTTATAGGAAATATTCATTATACCGATTCTTTAGTAATTACTGTCTTTTGAAATTTCGACCGCAAAGGTACTAAAAAATCGGTATATACACAAATTTTTCATTTAAAAACTACTCGATACACTTCATTAGGAAGTCAACGGCTCCATTCACGCCAAACTTACGCACATCTATCGCAATGTCATAGTTGCGGGCATCGGTCCAGTCTTTCCCCGTAAAGGTCTTGGTATAGAGCTCACGGCTATAGTCATTATCGACCACCATCGCTGCAGCATCGCGCAGGTCAAGTCCATACCTTTCAGCAATACGGTGTTTTCTACACTCCGCAGAGGAATGAATAAAAATCTTTAGTGCATTCGGGTGATCAGCAAAGATATGGAAACCACAGCGTCCCACAATCACGCACGACTCCTTCGCTGCAATGGAACGGATGGCTTCAGCCTGAGCATTGAACAAGGCATGCGAGGTCTGACTTTGCTCTGCGCCGTCATACTCTGCCTTACTCATGTAATTCCGATAGAAATCCGTAAAATCATCGCGCCATAGCGGATTCCGTGTCTCAATCTTTTCCATGGCCTCCTCCACCACATGGGTACGCTTAGCCACCTCATTCAAAATCTGCTTATCGAGCAGTTTGACATTCAACCGTCGTGCCAATTCTGCTCCAATCTCATGTCCGCCCGTACCGAACTGGCGGCTGATCGTAATAACGAATTGTTCCTCCCTGTTCATAGTGCGCCATTTATTAGTTAAACATTTTTCCTTTGGCAAAGATAAAAAAAAGAATCGGAAAATCCAAGAAATGAAAGAAATATTAGCTTAGCATATGAAACTTTTAACATACTCAGCAGCCATCTCCGCACACCGTTCACCATCCACGCCAGCCGAGACGATACCCCCCGCATAGCCTGCACCCTCTCCACATGGGAAAAGACCTTGGATACGAATATGTTGCAGTCGGTCTTTGTCACGAACAATACGAACGGGAGAGGATGTTCGTGTCTCCACGGCTATCAGCACTGCCTCGTTTGTCAAGAATCCATGCGCATTCCGACCAAACACCTTAAAACCTTCTTGCAGACGGGTGGAGATCATCTTTGGCAACCAGAAGTGCAACGGACTGGATATCAATCCCGGAGCATACGACGACTTCGGCAGATCGCCACTCAGTTTTCCATTTACGAAGTCCGCCATCCTTTGAGCCGGTGCCGTCTGTCGCATATTCCCCTGTTGCCAGCACATCTTCTCCAGTTCTTCCTGGAAACGGAGGACTTTCAATTGAGAGTCGAGAGTTGAGGATTGCGAGTCCGTGCTTGGCTTGTTCGATGGTCTATGCCCCATTGATTCAACATCTTCCGGACGCACCTCTACGACCATACCAGAATTGCTCCAGCGCGTACCTCGGTTGGCCGGACTCATACCATTAACAACGATCTGTTCCTTGTCGGTAGCGGCTGGAATGACGAAACCACCCGGACACATACAGAACGAGTAGACACCCCGTCCCGCGACCTGAGTCACAAAAGAATATTCCGCCGCCGGCAGGAACCGTCCTCTACCCTGTTTGGAATGATACTGTATCTGATCGATCAAGGCAGAAGGATGCTCCAGTCTCACCCCCACAGCGATACCTTTCCCTTCTATTTCAATCTTTGCTTCAGCAAGATATCTGTAAACATCTCTGGCAGAGTGACCTGTAGCAAGAATAACAGGTCCCATATATTGCTGTTGACTAGAGGTCGTCGGCTGTTGACTAACAGCCTCAACACCAACCACCCGGTTGCCCTCCAGGATTAACCGCGTCATCTTTGTCTGGAAATGCACCTCACCACCACAGTTGATGATGGTGTTACGCATAGCCTCAATCACCTGAGGGAGTCTGTCGGTACCGATATGTGGATGAGCGTCGGCGAGAATAGCCGTTGAAGCACCATGCTGACAGAACACATTCAGGATCTTATCGATATTTCCCCGTTTCTTGCTTCTAGTATAAAGTTTACCATCGGAATAGGCACCAGCCCCTCCCTCACCGAAACAGTAATTGCTCTCCGCATCCACCTGTTGAGTCCTAGAGATATCTGCCAGATCCTTCTTACGGTCATGGACATTCTTACCTCGTTCCAGGACAACAGGCCGCAGACCAAGTTCTATCAGTCGCAAGGCAGCAAAGAGACCACCAGGCCCAGCCCCCACGACAATCACCTGAGGCCGACCCTCAACATGGGGATACTCAGTCCTCACATACTCGTCATCACTGGGCTGTTCATTCACATAAACCCGGACCTTCAAGTTCACATAGATCTGACGTTGACGGGCATCGATACTGCGTTTCAAGATACGCACGCCCCAGATGGCCTTGACATCAAGTCCATGCTCGTCAGCAAGCCAGTCCTTCAGTCGGTCCTCCTGTGCCGCGATCTCTGGTATTACCCTTATCTGGTATTCGTTTACCATCTTATCTCCTAAAACTTGAGCAGTTCGTTATAGATACGTTGCACAGGCAAGCCCATGACATTATAATAGCTGCCATGCAGACCTGTCACACCGATATATCCGATCCATTCCTGGATGCCATAGGCGCCAGCCTTGTCGAACGGATGATAGTGAGTAATATAATAATCAATCTCTTCGTCTGTCAGTCTTTTAAAAGACACATCAGTCGTCACCGAGAAACGAGACTCCTGATCAAGAGAACACAGACAGACGCCTGTTGTCACCTGATGGGTGCGCCCACTGAGCAGACGAAGCATCCGTTTCGCATCATGCTCATCAGCAGGTTTCCCAAGAATCTCATCCCCCACAATCACGACAGTGTCTGCCGTGATAATAAGCTCATCGGATGACATTGCACCACGATAAGCCTCTGCTTTCTTTCCTGCGATATAAAGAGCTACCTCGTCGACAGGCAGACTTGAGGGATATGACTCATCGATGCCTTGCATAACGCGCACCTCAAAAGAGAGGCCAAGACCGGCCAGAAGTTCCTTTCGGCGCGGAGAATTACTTGCCAGGACAATCCTATATTTTTCAAGATTCTTCATCATGCATCAAAAGCGAATACCGACTACCAGCCAAAAGCCTTGGCATTCATCACCCACTTACCCTGGGCACGAAGTACCTGTTCTATCACATCACGGCCACAGCCATAGCCACCCTTTCTATCACTGACATATAAGCTCACCTCCTTGATCTCCGGACATGCATCCTCCGGGCAGACGGGGCAGCCTACGCAACGCATGATCTCAAGATCAGGGATATCATCACCCATATACATCACCTCCTCGTCAGTCAGACCATATTGTTTCAGGAGTTGACGGTAGGTCTCGATCTTCACCGAGCAACCCAGATAGATATCCTCTACTCCCAGTCCCTCATATCGTACCCGGACACTAGGAGTGGTTGCACCCGTGAGGATCATGATACGAAGGCCGAGTTTCATGGCCAGTTGTATAGCGTAGCCGTCTTTGATATTCACAGTACGCAATGGCACCCCATCGGCACTAAGAGTAATCGTCTCGGCACTGAGCACGCCATCAACATCAAAGATTATGGCCCGAATCTTATCAAGATCGTATTGAATCATCAGTTGTCAGAACTTATTTAGATGTACATTCTCCCATTTCAGACGGTCCTCCGCCTGAGGCTTACGCTCATCCGCCCAGTGCCCTACAGCAAGAACACATAAGCAATTGAGATTTTCCGGGATATCAAGAATTCCTCGGATCACTGTATCGGCAGTAGTACCATCGGTCAGTCCGCGTCCTCTCATCTGAATCCAGCACGTGCCCAATCCTAAGTCCTCGGCCTGATACTGCATCGAGATAGCAGCGATAGACCCGTCCTCGACCCAGCAGTCGTTCTGCATGGGATCACCCAGGACAACAATCGCGACGGGGGCACCCTTGAGGAACTGACTACCGAGGTCCTTGGCATCCGCGAGTTTCTCTATATCCAATTTATCATCCACCACGACGAACTGCCATGCCCGCTGTCCTTTCGATGTGGGCGACATCAGAGCGGCCCTGAGAATCAGTTTCAAGTCCTCTGCATCGATCTCCTCGTCCGTGAACCTCCTGTGACTGCGACGCATCTGCGCCAAATCTTTGAAATCTTTCATTGTCGATACGCGTTATTTTGCTGCAAAGTTAGTGAAATTCTGCTAAAAAACACACTTTTATTAAATTAATTCGTATTTTTGCAACATGAAAGGACTGACGACAACCATCTACCGTACTAGTAGTGAACTACCTGTTCTGGAAGAAAAAAATTTCTTCCATAGTCGTCGATTATTCGAGATTCTGGAACAGACACCGCGTCAGAAGCCATACATGGTTGTCGTCACTGATGAGAACGGGCATATCCTAAGTCATTTGCTAGGCACCGTACGTATCCGTCCTATATGGCTTCCACCGTTTCTGCTGATTCACTGCCGTATCATCAGTGAGGGTATATACTACGAGAACGAGCCCCCCCGAGACGAGTTGTTCGGAGAGATGCTAGAGGCCCTCACCCGACTCATGAATAAGCGTGTATTCTATATCGAGATAAGTAACCTCAGTCAGAAGATGCTAGGCTATCGCCAGCTTCGTCAACTGGGCTACTATCCTGTCCATTGGATGAGTATACATAATTCCCTGCATAGCCATGCGCCAGAAGAACGCATCACGCCGAAGATGCTCAAACGTATTGAGCATGTTCATCAGAAAGGTGTTACGACTGTAGAGGTAGATAACGAAGAAGACTTCCGGGCTTTTTCCAAACTGCTGCGCAAGCACCATATCCTAAAGCCCAAGCGCTATATCCCTGACGACATGTTTTTCCGTCAACTCATGGAGGGCGAAAGCGGTCGACTGTTTGTTACAAAATACAAGGGAAAAGTTGTCGGCTGTTCTGCGTGTGTGTATAGTGACGAGAATGCCTATCTCTGGTATTCCGCTTTCAGGCGAAAGACCTACCTGACCCTCCACCCCGATGACGTAACGGTATGGGATGCCATGAAGGATGCCTATGACAGGGGGTATCAGCACATGTGCTTTATGGATGTCGGCCTGCCATTCTCCAAGAATCCTTACCGCGAGTTCATCCTCCGTTTTGGCGGAAAAGAGGTCAGCACCTACCGATGGTTCCGTTTTTCCATCAAATGGGTTAACGCGCTCCTTGCCTGGATCTACAGGGAATAATCCGCCTTCTCATCAGTAGCTATCATCGCTTTTTCCCATCATCATCCGCTTCAACTCGTAATCGTTGGCATACTCGTCAACGTAACGATCGTCTGGAATATCAGGAATGGCGACCAAGCCGTCGTCATCAGCTCCTAGTATCAGGGAGTCGTTATCAGGTATGTCATTGACAGCCGCCGTATCAACAGGCAGTCGCACATACTGGATCGTCTGCTGACGGCGACATCCCGTCAGGTTAAGCATTAAGAAGGTCAGTGTCAGGTATAATAGTTGTTTCATATATTGGGAAAGTTAGGATTTATATTCGTTCCACCTGTTTGACACCTTTCACAGTGCGTAATTTCTTGATCAGACTTTCCAACCTTGAGGTATCTTCGAGCATGACCACGATATTACCACTGAAGAGACCATCATGCGAATCTATGTTTATCGAGCGCAAGACCAGTTTCTCGTCCTTAGAGATGATGCTCGTCAAATTGTTGACGATACCAATATCGTCCGTTCCAACGACACGAAGCGTAATAGAGTACTGTGACGAACCTTTCCCACTCCATTTCGCCTTGACGATACGATAGCCATAACGTCTACGCAACTCTGGTGCGTTTGGGCAGTCTGCACGATGGATCTTAATGCCGCCATTGATCGTCACGAATCCGAAGATCGGATCGCCATAGATAGGTGTACAGCAACGTGCCAACTGATAGTCGATGCCTTTCAGATTCCGATCGATCACCAACACATCGTCGTTAAACTGAGTGTTCAATCCTGCAATCTTCGAGTCGTCAAGCTCAAATTCACTGGCCGAGCGGGCAACATTATCGCCAGTCACCGTCTTTTCCCCTTCCTTGACTTCTATATACTTCTCAATGACCGCATTCACGTCAAGTACGCCATCGGCAATCTGCTTATAAAAGTCGCTCACCTCCTTATACCCCATCTTCTTGATGGTATGCATCATCAGCGACTCGTCCTGTTCGATCTTACGATTCTTGAACTTTCGCTCAAGCATCTCCTTGGCGAAGAGCCCTTCCTTGACTTGTGTCTCTTTCAGAGCCAGTCGGATCTTCGACTTGGCCCGTGAAGTCTTCACGATATTCAGCCATTCCTGTCTGGGCTTCTGGTTGGCAGAGGTCAGTATCTCCACCTGATCACCACTCTTCAGAAGTTGGCGAATACTGACCACACGTCCGTTGATACGTCCGCCAGTACACTGATTGCCAATCTTAGAATGGATATGATAAGCGAAGTCAAGTACCGTGGCACCCACGGGGAACTTATAGAGATCGCCTCTGGGAGTAAAGACAAACACCTCGTCCTCATAGAGATCCATCTTGAACTGATCCATAGCCTCCAGTCCCTCTGAATTCTCCAACATATTCCGGATGCCTGTCAGCCAGTCGTCGAGCCCCGTCTCACCTTTAACGCCCTTATAGCGCCAATGAGCCGCGACACCTCGTTCGGCTATCTCATCCATACGCTCAGTACGGATCTGCACTTCAACCCACTTCTGTTCTGGTCCTAATACCGTGATATGAAGACTCTCATATCCATTACTCTTCGGCACGCTCAGCCAATCGCGCAGGCGCTTTGGATTAGGCTGATACATGTCAGTCACTATCGAATATGCCTGCCAGCACTGCATCACCTCACGGGTATGAAGCTGACGTTCCGTCCCCTCACCATCACATTCGATGATGATGCGGATAGCAAACAGATCGTAGATGCCCTCAAAGCCACATTTCTGTTTTTTCATCTTCTCCCATATAGAGTGGATGGACTTCGTGCGTCCTTTCATGTGGAATTTCAGGCCTGCCGCCTTCAGTTTCTCCTCGATAGGTCCTATAAACGCCTGGATATAAGCATCACGAGCAGCCTTCGTCGCATTGAGTTTCTCGCGGATCATATAATAGGCATCATGCTCCATGTACTTCAGCGACAAATCCTCCAGTTCACTTTTCAGTTTATAGAGTCCCAGTTTATGAGCCAACGGCGCGTAAAGGTAGGCAGCTTCCTGACTAACCGCCATCTTTGCCTCGGTATTGTCCGTATCACGGATCTGGCGCATCAGGTTCACACGATCGGCAATCATGATCAAGATCACCCTCATATCCTCTGCAAAGGAAAGCAGCAGATTGCGGAAGTTCTCACTCTCGACGACAGGATTTTTCTGGTAGAGCTGCTGGATACGGTTCAAGCCATGCAAGATACGGGCAACCTGCTCACCAAACTGCTCTTTGACTTGCTCTATCGACAGATGTCCCTCTTCAACCTCAGGTATCAGATACACGGCTTGAACGGCATCACCTTTCAAGCCCGTCTCTTTTTCCAGGATCTCTGCCGTCTGGGCAGCCATCCGTTTTTTTTCTTCGTATGTGAATCTAAACAGATCAGGCATTAGCGTAAAATATGATGGTACAAAGATACGATTTTCTCGGAATATATCCGATTAATTCGGAATATTTCACAAATAATTAACGCTTCATAGCATTTCCCCGGAGCAAACTGGGACTTTCCTCGGAGCAAACTGGGACTTTCCCCGGAGCAAACCAACGAGCTATTGCAATTATTTTTTTTTGGGGGGGGAAAATTTGGTCGTTTCCATCTTTTTTTCTATCTTTGCATCGAAAATACCAAACATTAATCAATCCAAACCACAAAACAATTTATTATGAAAAGATTCATCCTTAGTGCCCTGTTGGCAATCCCTGCAGCAATGACGATGGCACAGACGAATCCTCAATCCGGATTCATCATCACGAACGAAGGGGACACCATCAGGGGTATTATCGACTTCCGCACCAACAACAAGCTGTCGAAAGAATGTAGCTTCTGGGCTAACGGAGGAAAAGAGAAGAAAATCTACCGACCAGGCGAAATCGAGGCATTCCGATTCGACAACAAAGGAAAGTTCTTTGTCACACGTCGCCTTAACCTCAATGGCACTCCTGAGCTTTATTTCGCAGAATTCATGGTCCAGGGCATGATGAACCTGTACTATGTCGCATACGAAGGCAACGAGCACTATTTCTTTGAGCGTGAAGACGGTGAGATGGCAGAACTCACCAATAGACAAATGTCCTATACATCTGTCGGAGATGCGAAAGAAGGCGCCAAGATTATCTTAAAAGAAAAGAAACAACAATACGGCAAAGTAAAACAACTGCTCCAAGAGTCCATGAGCGCCGTCGCAGAGATGGACCATGAGAACCTGACGAAGAAGGAACTCATAGATATTGTACGCGACTATCACAACGATGTATGTACTGATGGCAGATCATGTATTGTATATGAATACGATGAGAAGGCAGACAAAGTCAAGATCTACCCCAAGGTTTTTGCCAGCTATAACTACTTTACCAAGTATAGGTCAGACATGCAGCGCCAACCAGATATCAATTATTCTGGCGGTTCATACGAAATCGGCCTTGGAGTCGATATTGATCTTGCGCGAATTATGAAAGGTCTCAGTATAGACATCGGCGTAGCGTACGCCCCCAAATACAAGTCAAAACAAGATTGGCAGTACTATGGTCACGCAGCTCGTTATACGAATGAGAAAAGTGTGTTGGCTATCTCTTTGGGTGCAGTCAAGTGTTTCGGAAAAGGCAAGATTAAGCCACTCGTTCGTGCCGGAGGAATCAGCGCATTCCATCTGGGTGAGAAAGAGATAATCACATATGACTTCACTTCGATTCCTGAGACGAGAGAGTGGGATAACAGCACAGAGTTCAGAGTATACCTAGGTGCAGGTTTGCAGATACCAGTAGACAAGCATTATGTCCGAGTGCATGGCGACTGGTACAATTCCGTTGGAACAGGAGGAATAACAGGTGCTAAAATTGTAAAGTGGGGTGTCACAGCCGAGTTTGCATTCTAAACACCTTAATTAATTAAAAGCAGTCCCAGGCTTATGCGCTCATAAGCCTGGGACTGCTTGATCATGCAGGTATATCGCAACTTGGACTTTGGCGAAATTGCGCTCGTTTTTCCATAACTTTGCCATCAGAGATGGCGAACTTACTACATCTCGGCAAAAAAAGAATAAATTCTTTTGTTTTGCGCTCGACTTTTCGTAACTCTGACACTTCGTCTCGAAGTTACTACGTCTCGGCAAAAAAAAAATAAATTCTTTTGTTTTGCGCTCGACTTTTCGTAACTTTGTAAGCTAGAAACAGATTAACACCTTATTATATATGTTATCACAACAAGATCTGGCGCAAATCGCCCAAAAGGGTATCACCCAAGAGCAGATTGAAAATCAACTGAATGAGTTTAAAACAGGCTTCCCCTTTCTGAGACTGGAGGCAGCAGCCAGCATCGGACATGGCATCATCGCCCCCGATGCAGACCAGCGCAGACGATATGAGGAGACCTGGAATGCCTATAAGGCTGATGGCAAGAAGGTCGTGAAGTTCGTTCCAGCCTCTGGTGCCGCCAGTCGTATGTTCAAGGATATGTTCGCCTTTGTCGATGCGGATTATGACGTGCCTACGACTGATTTCGAAAAGAGATATTTCGACCAGATAGAGAAGTTTGCCTTCTACAAGGCACTCGATGCGGTCTGCCAGAAGAATGAAGGCAAAGGTGTCAAGGCTCTGATGGCAGAAGGCAGCTACAAGACCGTGGCAGCCAACATGCTGAAAGCCGAAGGACTGAACTACGGGCAACTGCCGAAAGGACTCCTGCTCTTTCACAAATATGACGAAGGGGCACGCACACCTATGGAGGAGCACCTTGTAGAGGGCGCCCTCTATGCTGCATCCAATGGTGAAGCGCACATCCACTTCACTGTCAGTCATGAACACATGGCCCTGTTCAAGGACAAGGTCGCCGAGAAGGCAGACTTCTTTGCCAAGAAATACGGCATCAAGTACGACATCTCCTTCTCTGAACAAAAGCCATCGACAGACACCGTGGCTGCCAATCCTGACAACACACCGTTCCGCAACAGCGACGGATCACTGCTGTTCCGACCAGGAGGACATGGCGCACTGATCGAGAACCTGAACGAGATCGATGCCGACGTAATCTTCATCAAGAACATCGACAATGTGGTGCCAGATCGTCTGAAAGCAGAGACCGTAGAATGGAAGCAAGTCATCGCAGGCGTATTGGTGTCACTGCAGAAACAGGCCTTCGACTACCTGAGGATACTCGATGAAGGTGCCTCAGAGACTCAGTTACAGGAAATTGCCCAGTTCGTGGCAGAGAAACTGTGTACTGACGCCAAGGGGAAAAAGACGGATGCCGCCTATCTGCATGAAAAACTGAACAGGCCGATGCGTGTCTGCGGTGTGGTGAAGAATGTTGGTGAGCCAGGTGGTGGTCCATTCCTCACCTACAATCAGGACGGTACGGTATCGTTGCAGATTCTGGAAAGCAGTCAGATTGATACTAACAACGAGGCATATATGAAGATGTTCACGCAAGGCACACACTTCAACCCCGTGGATCTAGTATGTGCAGTGAAGAACTACAAAGGTGAGCCGTTCAACCTGCCTGACTTCATAGACAAGACAACAGGTTTTATATCTTCAAAATCAAAAGCAGGAAAAGAGTTGAAGGCATTAGAGTTGCCAGGCCTGTGGAATGGAGCCATGAGCGACTGGTCGACCATCTTCGTCGAAGTGCCACTTAGCACATTCAACCCTGTCAAGACTGTTAACGATCTTTTGCGCGAGCAGCATCAATAAAAAAGTAATCCCTGTCATATCTGGCAGGGATCACTTTTCATATCCATCTTATCCGATAATACGATCTAATGCGGTTACCCCTTTCTCTGTACAGATACCACGCAGAGATACGAAGATGATATTCTTAAAAATATCCTCTATCGTGTATCGCCGATAGAGTTGGTTCATCATGACATACTCACCCAACGCATCAAACAGATGCATGGTCAATTCCTCATCAACGTCTTCTCTAAAAAAACCTTCCTTGATACCTCGCTGAATAAACTTCTGCATTTTTGTATGAATATGCTGATTCTGCTGATGAAGAAATCGGGAGACTTTCGGATATTTAACCAGATCGGCATAGAATAGAGGATTTGTTTGGCGGAATTCCTCCACCTTGACACGATAGACGGTCAGCAGGATTTCCATCACGTTTTTACAGTCCTTAGTCTTACCCTTAACCAGTGTCTGACGCTGCTCGTGAAACATCTTTACGCCCTCAAAAAGCAACTGTTCCTTATTGTCATAGAGTTCATAGAGGGTACGCTTTGATATACCAAGATACACAGCGACATCATCCATCTTGACCGCACGTATACCTTTCTCGCCAAAAGCTTTCATCGCCATTTCGAGAATCTTTCCCTTTAAACCTTGCTTATACGCTGAAATCTCTTTGGTTTCTTGCATATTCATACATTTTCGAATGCAAAGATACAAAAAAATAGAAAAAACGGAATGTTTTTCATCAGTTTTTTGTAATTTTGCGAGCGAATTTTCAAAAAGACATCTAAACAAATAATACACTTATGGTCAAAATCACGAAAGAAGCCGCCCTAGAATATCATGAGAGCGGACGCCCTGGAAAAATCGAAGTTAAGCCAACCAAGGCATACCGTACACAAACAGATCTGAGTCTCGCCTACTCCCCTGGTGTTGCTTATCCTTGTCTTGAGATTCAGGAGAACCCCGATGCAGCTTATAAATATACCGATAAAGGAAACCTCGTAGCTGTTATCTCTAACGGTACTGCCGTGCTCGGTTTGGGTGACATCGGCGCGATGAGCGGTAAGCCTGTTATGGAAGGAAAGGGTCTTCTTTTTAAGATTTATGGTGGTATCGATGTCTTTGATATTGAAGTTGCAGAAAAGGATCCTGAGAAATTCTGCGAGGCTGTAGAAAGAATCGCCCCTACATTCGGAGGTATTAACCTGGAAGATATCAAGGCTCCTGAATGTTTTTATATCGAGGAACGCCTGAAAAAGACACTTGACATCCCCGTGATGCATGATGACCAACATGGAACGGCTATTATTTCGGCTGCTGGCTTGAAGAATGCGATGGAGGTGATCGGCAAAGACATCCATAAGGTTAAGATTGTAGTCAACGGTGCCGGTGCTGCCGCTATTTCATGCACAAAGCTCTATATGGCCATTGGAGCACAGAAAGAGAACATCGTCATGCTCGACTCCAAAGGAGTAATCTCCACTGAGCGTCAGGACCTGAATGAGCAGAAGAGATTCTTTGCGACCTCACGCACAGATATCCATACCCTCGCTGAAGCAGTGAAAGATGCTGATGTGTTTGTCGGTCTCTCCAAGGGCAATGTGCTGTCAAAGGACATGGTCAAGAGCATGGCCAAGAACCCTGTTATCTTTGCTCTCGCCAACCCTGTTCCGGAAATATCCTACGAGGATGCCATGGAGGCCCGTCCAGACGTATTGATGTCAACAGGACGAACCGACTATCCTAACCAGATTAATAATGTGATCGGTTTCCCCTACATCTTCCGCGGAGCACTCGACGTGCACGCCACAGCTATCAATGAAGAGATGAAGCTGGCAGCTGTACATGCTATCGCCGACCTGGCCAAACAGCCTGTCCCTGATGTGGTGAATGACGTATACAAAGTGAACAACCTGACTTTCGGACGCGAGTATTTCATTCCGAAGCCCGTTGACCCACGACTCATCACAGAGGTCTCTGCGGCAGTCGCCAAAGCTGCCATTGAGAGTGGTGTGGCTCGTAAGAAGATTGAAGACTGGGATGAATATAAAGACTCTTTGTCTGTGCTTCTCGGACAGGAGACCAAGCTCACACAGAAGCTCTACGCTACCGCAGCCGCCCATCCGCAACGTGTGGTATTCGCTGAGGCTGTTCACCCCACCATGCTGAAGGCAGCCGTCCAGGCTAAGGCTGAGGGAATCTGTCAACCCATCCTACTCGGTAACGATGAGGTGATTATGAAACTCGCTAAGAGTCTTGACCTATCATTGGAAGGTATCGAGATTGTCAACCTGCGTCACCCCAACGAGCAAGAGCGCCGCGAACGCTATGCGCGTATCTTGACGGAAAAGCGTCAGCGTGATGGTTACACCTTCCAGGAGGCCAATGATAAGATGTTCGAGCGCAACTACTTTGGTATGATGATGGTAGAAACAGGTGAGGCAGACGCCTTCATCACTGGTCTTTACACGAAGTACTCGAACACCATCAAAGTGGCCAAAGAGGTTATCGGAATCCGTCCGGAATACAATCATTTCGGAACAATGCATATCGTTAACTCACCAAAAGGAACTTATTACCTTGCCGATACGCTTGTCAACGAGAATCCTGACAAAGATACACTCAAGGATATTGCAAAACTGGCTGCGACAGCAGTACGTTTCTTTAATGAGAAACCCGTCATTGCATTGGTAAGCCATTCCAATTTCGGAAGTAATCGGAGCGAAGGCGCACAAAAGGTCAGATATGCCGTTGAAGAGATGCAAAACGAGTATCCCGAACTTCCCATTGACGGTGAGATGCAGCTGGACTGTGCTCTTGACAATGATTTGCGCGACGAGCAGTATCCCTTTACACGTGTAAAGGGTAAGAAGGTGAATACGCTTGTATTCCCCAACCTGACCTCTGCTCGTTCCTCATATAAGATGCTCCAGATGCTTGGCTCTGATGCTGAGGTCATCGGTCCGATCCAAATGGGTCTGAACAAGCCTATCCACTTCATCGACTTTGGTGCATCAGTTCGAGATGTAGTGAACATCACTGCGATTGCGACTATCGATGCATATGTAGGTCAGATCAAGGATCGCCTCTCTGCCATCGGCAAGTAAAAACAGGCTGAAGTCTTATTATCCCCAGCCTGAAAAGGTTGGGGATTTTTTATTTCCATCACCAACTAGACACAATTACAACTATAATGAAAGCTTTTATCGTTTATTGCCATCCATCAGAAGATTCTTTCACCTGTCATGTGCGTGACGCCTTCATCAAAGGCATCGTAGACTCAGGAAATGAATACATTCTCTCCGATCTCTACCAAATGAATTTCAAGACTGATATGTCGGAGAAAGAATACCTCAGAGACGCTCATTATTCGACCGAACCCTGTTTAGAGGCAGACGTGCTTGCTGAACAAGCGAAGATTAATGCTGCCGATGCCATTATATTCATTTACCCCGTATTCTGGACTGAAGCACCCGCCAAACTTGTAGGTTGGTTCGACAGAGTACTTACCTATGGTTTTGCTTATGGCCCTAAGACCATGAAGGTGCTCGAGAAAGGTCTGATACTTTGCACGGCAGGCAACACGACAGATAAGCTTGAGCAGTTCGGCCTACTGCCCAGCATGAAGAAAGTCATGTTTGGCGATCGCCTGTTCAATCGCGTCAAGCACACTGATTTCGTGGTCTTCGGGGGTATGACCAGAGCTTGCCCATTAAGACGCACCGACTGGGACAAGAATCTTGCTACTGCCTATAGCCGAGGACTGACCCTGTTTAGTCCGACAGAAGCAGTATTCTCTCTCGATGGGCGGCATTTTGTGGCTATAGACAATTCCGACTCTGGTGAAGTTTCTATCCAGACCGTATTCTGCTATCATCAGAAGGACAATATCATTTGGGCCGAATATTCGGGTGGAGACATCACTAAAGGATTTCTTGTTGGTACGATTGATACAGACAGCGAACTTCAGTTCACTTACCAGCATATCAACACCAGTGGTGAATTGAAGACAGGCTCATGTCATTCTGTACCTAGAACCGAAAACGGCAAACTAAGATTCTATGAATCATGGCAATGGACATCTGGTCCATCAGGAACTTCAATTATAGAGGAAATCTGATATGGCCGTTATTTCCCCGATGGGAAATAACGGCCATATGTCAGCATACGCCAAAGCCATTCTAACGGACCAAAACGGAAAAAGCCAAGCCACCAACGACAGAGCACTGCCTGCATACAGAACACAATGAACGCAGTCAGTTCGATGGGTTTTCTTCTGTATCACCTAATTATATATATGCGTAAACGAGGATCATACGGATGACGAGCGACTAGGAGCAAACCAGAGCTTGTTATCGAACACATATTATATGTATATAAATAACTTTTTGGCTTGACCTATATCAATTATGTGACAAAAAGAAAGATTATCAATAAAATAATTGATAAAATGTTTGGTATTTCAGATTTTTGATGTAATTTTGCAACCGTAATCAACGAAATCATTAATTTTAATCATTATAACAACCAAAAAAAGTAAGAAGATTATGAATGCAGCACAAGTTGTTGAGAATCTGAAGCAGAGATTCCCCAATGAGCCGGAGTACATCCAGGCAGTATCTCAGGTACTTCCCACTATTGAAGAGGAGTACAACAAGCACCCCGAGTTTGAGAAGGCTAACCTCATTGAGCGCCTCTGCATCCCCGATCGTGTTTGTGAGTTCCGTATTACTTGGGTTGACGATAAGGGTAACGTACAGACAAACATGGGTTACCGTATCCAGCACAACAACGCTATTGGCCCGTACAAAGGTGGTCTCCGTTATCACAAGAGTGTGAACCTGGGTATCCTGAAGTTCCTCGCTTTCGAACAGACCTTCAAGAACTCTCT
>JAEEGL011879798.1_pt1 | contig 35302 bp, 27 predicted proteins | sample 9134231 | NCBI WGS metagenome assembly JAEEGL01 (sample SAMN16246548, study PRJNA631951) | gut metagenome | biome: gut microbiome; feature: rumen; material: fiber-attached | host: Bos | place: Iran: Karaj | collected 2018-10 | reverse complement strand
GATGCCGCATTTCGGCATCTGAGAACGACAGGGGCTAAGGCCATGCAGCATAGAAAAGTTGGAAGAAAACTTGGACGTAATCCGAACCATCAGCGCGCTCTTTTGAAGAATCTCGCTTCGGCTCTTATTCTGACCGAGCGCGATGCCGATGATTACGACACTCCCGAGATGGCGCCGAAGGTGCAGGGGCGCATTGTGACGACCCTCATCAAGGCCAAGGAGCTCCGTCCGTTCGTCGAACGCTGTGTGACTCTCGGCGTAAAGGCTCAGAAACACATCAAGGCCGCCGCAGACCTCAACTGCACCGCCGCCCGCGGCACCGCTCAGTGGAAAGAGTGGCGTCAGGGGGAAGGCTGGAAGGCCTGGATCAAAGAAGCCGCTCCGGCACTGGCCTACCGCCGCCGCGCACTCCAGCTTCTGGGATCGAAGGAAGCTGTGGCCGTCCTCTTCGACAAAGTGGCTCCGCGCTATGTTGAACGCCCCGGCGGCTATACACGGATCCTCCGTCTGGCCACCCCGCGTCTTGGGGACGCCGGCAAACGCGCTATCATCGAGTTCGTCGGAGAAGAGACCCGTGCCGCGAAATCGGCTCCGGTCATCCCGACGGTCGACTGAGCGTCCGCCCGTTAATATTCTGATACGCGTAGAGAGGGAATCGGTCCGGTTCCCTCTTTTTGCTTGAGGCGGCAGGGTCATAAAAAACGCGCCGGGATACCAAGCCGAAAACCGCGGCCCGCGGGTCTTTGGGGGAACGCCTGATGGCAAAGAACTATTTCAATTATGCCGACCCGATACGCGCCGTATGCCGGGACATGGTCTTTCGTCTCCCCGTTTTTTCCCGGATACGCATGGAGCATGTCGCCGTTTCGCTGATCCGGACGCGCACCCGCGAGATGTACGGCGTTTTCGCTTCGATGACTCCGCTTCGCTTTGAGGGCGGGCAGCTGCGGGGGAAACGGGGCGGCCGGCTCGTTGAAATGCCGCTCCTCTATGACAAAGAGCACCGGCCGATCCTCTATGTCCTCTCGGTCTATATTCCGCGCTTTGTGAATCTTCCGATCCGTGAGAAGATCGAGACCCTGATTCACGAACTCTATCACATTTCGCCGAGTTTTGACGGTTCGATCCGTACGTTCGGCGGACGCTACTTCATTCACGGCGCTTCTCAGAAAGAGTATAATCGGAAAGTCTCGGCCCTTTCACGGCAGTGGCTTTCAAGCGATCCGCGGCCGGAACTGTGGGACTTTCTCCGATACGATTTTAAAACCCTCTGCGAGCGTTACGGGGGACTCTCCGGCGAGACGGTCAGGATCCCTCCGCTGAAAGTGATCGGTTAGCGTGGCACTGACGGCTTCCCTCCGGAACATGTTCAATCAGCAATCGGCCTCTCCGCGCCGCACCGCTTTCGCTCTCGGTGCGGGAGTTCTGCTTTTTGCGGCGCTTCTCCTGTTCCTGTTCGGAAAGGTCATCTTCGGCGGAGACCTCTTCGCCTACCGCGATGCCGGCTACTACCACTATCCCTTCGCCCGGCAGATCGAATCCCGCCTTGCCGCCGGGGAGCTTCCCCTCTGGGATCCTTACGAAAACCTCGGCGTTCCCCTGGCCGGGAATCCCGCGGCGGCGGTCTTCTATCCGGTTCGCGCCGCGGTTTTCGCCGCCGTCGGCCGTGGCGTCCCTTTTAACGCGGCATACAAGTTTTATGTGCTCGTTCATCTGGCGGTTGCCTTCGGCGCATTCCTCTACCTGGCGCGCACCCCCCTTTCCCGCGGGGAGAGAGAACCGGTTTTCCTCTGCACCCCCCTCGGCGCGTCGGCCGGCGCGCTGGCATGGACTTTCGGCGGACAGATCCTGTTTCAGGTCACCAACATTCCGTTCCTTATCGGGGCGGCATGGCTTCCGTTTCTCCTCGGAGGATTTCTCCGTCTTGCCACACATCCCCGAATCCCGTCCGCCGCTGTTTCGGCGCTGGCCCTGGCGATGATGATTACCGGCGGCGATCCCCAGACGGCGCTTTTCGGCATCCTTCCGGCGGTCCCCCTTTTCTTTTTCTGCCGCCGGAAATCCCCGTTTTCCGGCACTTCCCGGTCAGGCCGCTCAGCCGCCGCGCTCATCGCTTCCATCCTCCTGGGGCTCGCCCTGGCGGCGGTTCAGATATTTCCCGCCGCCGAAACCGCGCTCGATTCAAGCCGAAGCTCTTCTCCCGGCGAAACTCCGGCCGAAAGGCGTGAAACCGAACTGGGAATCTACAACTTTTCCCTTCCTCCCTGGCGGACGGCCGAACTTCTCTGGCCCGGGATCGGCGGTCACGAATTTCCCGAAAACACACGCTGGCTGACCGCCATTCCGGGGGACCGCCAAATCTGGACTCCGTCGATCTATATGGGGCTTTTCCCCCTCCTGGCGGCACTCGCCGCGTTCCGGTTCCGCCGCCGCCCGTGCGGTGTCACCGTGTCCCCGGGCGCCGCCGATCTGCGCGTTTCGATTCGGATTCTCTTTTCCTGGCTGGTGCTCTTTGCCCTTCTGGCGGCGTGGGGCGGATTCGGATTCGGCTGGCTTCTCCGCGCCTTCCGCGAGCCGGGCCTCTTTCCCTCCGCGCCGTTTAAAGCGTCCGACCCCGTTGGCGGTGTTTACTGGCTCATGATCCGCCTTTTTCCCGGCTGGAGCCTGTTCCGCTATCCCGCCAAAATGATGACCTTCGCCGCGCTGGCCCTTTCGCTCTTGGCGGGTATCGGCTGGGAAAAGCTGATCCGTCCGCGCCGCATCGCGCGGGGTCTTTGGATCCTTCTTTTCGTCTCTCTGGCGGGTTTTCTGGCGGTTCGTTTCGCTCATCCGGGGCGCCTTCTGGTTCGCTGCGGCGCCGAGTTCGGCGGTCTCAAAACTCTCTACGGCCCGCTGATTCCCGGAGCGGCAAAAATGTCCGCCGCCTGCGCGTTCGCCCAGACCGCAGTTCTGACCTTCCTTCTCATTGCACTGCGTCTCCCGTGCCGGATGCCGCGTATAGCCCATCCCGGAAGGAAAGTCTTTCTTTCGGCGGCGCTCCTTCTTCTGGCTCTCGATCTGGCGGGATCTCAGAAGTGGTTTCTCCGCGGGGCTCCCGAAAAGGCGTTTCGCGCCTCCTCGCCGATCGCCTCCGAGCTCCGCCGCTGCAGCGAAGACCGTCCCGCTCCGCCGCGCCTGTTCCGCGATTCGTATCTCTATCCCCGCCAGTATCTGGATCGGACTTCATTCCGCCGTCTCGAGGAACGCATCTATTGGGACCGCCGGACCCTCTTTCAGAAAAACGCCGCTCTGGCGCATGTGGCGAACCTTGATGTCCGCGGTACCTTCGTTCCCGCCGGTTACCTCTCCATTTCGCGTTATTTGAGGAGCGAGCTCCGGCGCTGGCGTCTTTCCGGCGAGCGGTCAGCCGGGCTCGACCGGCTTCTGGCGGCCCTCGGCGCCGATGTGTTTTTAGTCTCGGCGCGCGGCATTCAATTCGGCACGGTTCCCGGCGGCGGAAAGCGCGTTCATATCGTCCATCATCCGGAAAAGTACGCCGTCTGGCAGGACCTCGTCCGCCATCGGCTCGAACGGGAACCGCTCGAGGGGGAATCGGCGGAAATCATCCGCTATGAGCCGGAACGGATCGATATCCGGGTCAGTCTGGCGCGTCCGGGAATGATTCTCCTCGCCGAACAGTACTTTCCCGGCTGGCAGGCCCGCGTCAGCGGAACGGACGGCGTGTTTCGCTCCGTGCCGGTCCGCCGTGCGGCTTCCGCCCTGCGCGCGGTCGATCTTCCGGCCGGAACCTCGACGGTGGTGATGGAGTACCGCCCGATACCGCTCCGGATCGGTATCGCGGTGACCCTCGCCGCATTGGCGGTGACACTGGCGCTTCTCGTTTCTGCCGTGATAAGGCCGTTCTGCCGCCGCCCGAAAGCGCTTTTCGGCCCGCGTGAAAAAAACGGCCTGAACCGCGGGTGCCGGAATCTCTGAAACCCGTTTTGAACCGTTTTCCGGGAACGGGTTCGGAGTGTTTGACCATGCGCCTGAAATACGCTAGAATGAAACTGTTTGGCACGGCCGGCGTCCCGGAAAAAGACCGGCCGGAGAGGTTTTCACTGTTCGAATCGAATCTGCGGATCAATTAACGGAGGAGCGGAATATGTACGGCGCGATCATCGGCGATATGGTCGGGGCACCTTATGAGTTCGACCGGGGCAAAAAGACCAAGGATTTCCCGCTGTTTATCGGGGAATCGCAGTTTACCGACGATTCGGTGATGACCGCCGCGGTTGCCGAAGCCCTGCTCGATTCCGCCGGCGGTTCTGAAGAGACCGTCAAAGCCCGTCTGGTCCAGTCGATCCAAAGGTGGGGACGCCGCTATCCGAACGCCGGATACGGAGCGATGTTCTCATCCTGGCTGACCCAGAGCAGCCCGAAACCGTACGGCAGTTTCGGAAACGGGTCGGCGATGCGCGTTTCGCCGGCGGGCTGGCTGTACAAGGATATCGAAACAACGCGGACCGTCGCAAGGTGGACTTCGGAAGTCTCTCACAACCATCCGGAAGGAGTCAAAGGGGCCGAGGCGGTCGCAAGCGCGGTCTTTCTGGCGAGGACCGGCGCCGACAAGGGGACGATCAGGCAGTATATCATTGACGAGTTTGCCTACGACCTGTCAAGAACCTGCGATGAAATCAGACCCGCATATTCTCATGACGAGACGTGCCAGAAGACCGTTCCGGAAGCGGTGACCGCGTTTCTGGAAGGGAACGGTTTTGAGGATGTCATCCGTACCGCGGTCTCCCTGGGAGGGGACTGCGATACGCTGACATGCATCTCGGGAAGCATCGCCGAGGCGTTCTACGGAGTTCCGCAGAATCTGATCGGCGAATGCCGCGCCCGGCTTTCCGATGATCTGAAGGAGATTGTCGACCGCTTCTGGAATCACGTCCGCTGACCGCGGGGGACTCATCAGGCAAAATGCGGGCCGCCGAATCGGGGAGCATGCCGCGTTACCCGGCCGCTCCCTGTTCCTTTTGCGCGAACTGTGCGATCCGCCCGGCGGTGACGGGGGTAATGACCCCCTTTTCGGTGACGATCCCGCTGATCAGCCCGGCGGGGGTGACGTCGAAGGCGGGATTGTATATCTTAACGCCGTCCGGCGCGGTCTGGATTCCGAACCCGCGCCGGATCTCCTCCGGATCCCGCTCTTCGATCGGGATCTGCCCGCCGTCCGAAAGGGTTAAGTCGAACGTCGAAAAGGGAGCGGCCACATAAAACGGGATTCCGTGCGCCCGCGCGCTGACCGCGACCGAGTAGGTGCCGATCTTGTTGGCAACATCGCCGTTGGCGGCGATCCGGTCGGCGCCGACGAAAACGGCATCGATCTTTTTTCGGCGCATCAGCATTGCCGCCATCGAGTCGCAGATGAGCGTGACATCTATTCCGCGGGCGGCAAGCTCCCACGCGGTCAGGCGCGCGCCCTGCAGGAGCGGCCGCGTCTCGTCGGCGTAGACGCGGATCTTTTTTCCCTCCTCCTGCGCGGCGTAGAAGACCCCCAGCGCGGTTCCGTAATCGGCGGTGGCGAGCGCCCCGGCGTTGCAGTGGGTCAGGAGAGTGTCACCGTCCCGGATCAGCTCCGCGCCGAATTGGCCGATCCGGCGGCAGAGAGCGCGGTCTTCGTCGTGGATCCGCTGCGCCTCTTCCATAAGCGCGGCGGCGATGTCGGCGGCCGAAGCGTTCTTCTCGGCGGCGGCGCGCGCTTTCATCCGGTCGAGCGCCCAAAAAAGATTGACCGCGGTCGGCCGGCTCGTCGCCAGATACGCGGCGGTCTGGCCGACTTTCGCCAGGAGTTCTTCGCGCGCCGGCGTTTTCCCTTCCGCAAAGAGGGGCTGGATTCCCAGACAGACGCCGTAGGCGGCGGCGATCCCGATCGCCGGAGCCCCCCGAACGGCGAGCCGCTTGATTGCGTCCCAGTCTTCTTCGGGTGTTGTGCAGACCAGATGGGAGAGTTCCCCCGGCAGCAGGGTCTGGTCGATCAGAACGAGACGTCCGTCGCGCAGCCGCGCAAAGGACCCGGCCGCCTGCGGGGCGTCCCAACGGAGAGTTTCAAAAGATGCCGCGTATGCCATCGGCTTGCCGCTTTGGTTATTCTGTGTAAATTTTGTGTAAAAAACGCCCGGAAGAGAATCATTACCGGGCGCGTGTTTCCGAATGAAAAATGCCTGTTCAGGCGTTTTTTTCGGCGGCGATCGCTTCGTTCAGCCTGGCGTCTTTCTGCGCGATTTTTTCGGCCAGCCGGCTGCGGAACGCCGCGAGCTTTTCGGCCAGCCCGGGTTGGGCGGCGGCGAGGATCTCGGCGGCGAGAATTCCGGCGTTCCGCGCCCCGCCGGAACCGATCCCGACCGTGGCGACCGGAATGTCTCCCGGCATCTGAACTGTCGAGAGGAGGGAGTCGAGCCCCCCCATCACGCCCGTCTCGACCGGGATTCCGATTACCGGCAGGGTCGTGTGGGACGCGACGACGCCCGCCAGATGCGCGGCCCCGCCGGCGGCGGCGATGATCACGCCCAGCCCGCGCGCGCGGGCGCCCGAGGCGTAATCGAGAACCTTTTCCGGCGTCCGGTGCGCGCTCATGACATGCACTTCATAGCCGATTTCGAACTCGTCGAGCGCGGCGGCGGCCCCTTTGATCTTCGGCCAGTCGCTGTCGCTTCCCATCAGGATACCGACCTGGATTTTACTCATTTCGAACCTCTTTTACTCTTTGCGCATTGTCTTCATCGCTTCGGCAAAGCGCGCGCCGGTTTTCTTTTCTTCGGCAATCCACGCGGCGACCTCGGCGGCGGCCGACTCGAGCGGAACGAGCTGCGCGTCTTTTTCCCAGCGCCACTTGACTTCGACTTTTCCCTCGGCGAGACCTTTGGTGCCGATTGTGATGCGGAGCGGGAACCCGATCAGGTCGGAGTCCTTGAACTTGACACCCGCACGCTGATCGCGGTCGTCGAGGATCACCTCAACTCCGGCGGCCTCGAGCTCGTCGTGGAGTTTCTGGGCGGCGGCGACACTCGCCTCGTCGGTCACCTTGACCGGACAGACGTTGACTTCGTAGGGGGCCATGGCGACCGGCCAGATCATTCCGCTTTCGTCATAACTCGTCTCGGCCAGTCCGGCGACGATCCGGTTCACGCCGATTCCGTAACATCCCATGATGATCGGCTTTAAGGAGCCGTCGGCGTCGAGGTAGCTGGCGCCGAGCGCCTCGGTGTATTTCGTGCCGAGCTTGAAGACGTGCCCGACCTCAATCGCGTTGCGGATCATCATCGGCTCGCTGCAGCGGGGGCAGGCGTCTCCGGCGGTGGCGTTCCGCACGTCGGCCCACTTGTCGGCGGTCCAGTCCCGTTCGACATTGACGTTGACCAGGTGCTTGTCGGCCTTGTTGGCGCCGGTGATCGCGTTGGCGACCGCGCGGACCTGATAGTCGGCGACGATTTCGATCTTCTGCGCCATTCCGACCGGTCCGGCGAAACCGACCGGCGCGCCGGTCACCTTTTCGATCGTTTCGGGATCGGCCAGTTCAAGCGTCTCGGCGCCCAGAAGACGGCGGAGTTTGTTCTCGTTCACGTCGTGGTCGCCGCGGACCAGGACCGCCAGCGGTTTTCCGTCGGCGACGTAGATGAGCGTCTTGATCAGTCTGGCGGGTTTCGCCTTCAGGAACTGGCAGACCTGTTCGATTGTGTGCGCGTCGGGCGTGTCGAGTTCGGCGACCTCTTTGAGCGGAACCGACGCGTCGGGACCGGCGGGGGGCTCGCCGCCGATCTCCGCCTTTTCGATGTTGGCGGCGTACCGGCATTTCGGGCAGTAGACGATGTTGTCTTCCCCGTTCTGGCTCGGAATCATGAACTCGTGCGAAGCGTCGCCGCCGATCGGGCCCGACTCGGCTTCGACCGGAAGGAAGGGAACGCCGCAGCGGGTGAAGATGTCGCAATACGCTTTGTACATCTTTTCGTACCGCTCATTGAGCGATTCCAGCTCGGTGTGGAAGCTGTACGCGTCCTTCATCAGAAATTCGCTCGTTCGGAGGATCCCGAACTTCGGGCGTTCCTCGTTGCGGAACTTCGTCTGAATCTGATAGAGGGTGATCGGCAGCTGGCGGTAACTCGAGATGTAGCGCGAAACGATATCGGTGATCTCCTCTTCGTGGGTCGGGCAGAAGACGACCGGCACCTTCTTGCCGGCACGGGGCAGATCGGTCTTGATCAGGACGTTGCCGAAGGCCTCAACCCGGTTTGTCCGCTCATAAAGGGAGGTCGGGCAGAGGGCGGTCATGAGGAGTTCGACCGCGCCGGTCTTGTTGATCTCCTCGCGGACAATTGCGACCGCTTTTTGGAGAACCCGCAGGCCGAGCGGCAGATACGAATACGCCCCGGCCATCACCTGGGAGATCATCCCGGCGCGAAGCATCAGAATATGGCTCGGAATTTCCGCCCCGTCGGGGATTTCTTTCATTGTCGGTATTAAAGTCTGCGACCACTTCATCTTGCATTTCTCCAAAAAAGGCCGTGGTTAGGGACAGGGGGCTCACTTTCCGTCTGAGATGAACCGGCGATCCGTCCGCCTGAACGAGCCCCCCTTTAATTGTAGTACGTTTTGACCGGTTTCGGTCAGCCGCCTTTCTGCCGGCGCTGGTATTCGCGGCTGGCATAGACCAGCGTTTCCCGTTCGGTGTCGGTCAGGCTCCCCTCGCCGGTCGCCCGGATCTTGCGCAGAATACGGTCGACTTCCGCTTCGATCTGTTCGTCGGGAACAGGGGCTGAGGTATGTTTATGCAGGTTCCAGGTATAGGACGGCCGGGATGACTCTTCCGGTTTGGCAAACCTCGGCTTTCTGCGCCATTTGGAAACGCTGAATCGGGTGAATTTCAGCCCGGCGAAGAAGTACAACGCGGCCAGCGCCGCTCCGGCGATATGGACCGAGTGGGCGATATGGCTTCCGCCGTTGAAGGACCCAAGGGTGTCCATGACGACATACATCACGCCGAGCGCCCAGGCGGGCATCGGCAGGAGCCCGAAGAGGAGGACCTGCGCCCGCGGGTAATTGCAGGCGAAGAGAATCACGATCGCCGTGACCGCGCCCGAGGCGCCGAGCATCTCGGCGTGAAGCGCTGTCTGTCCCGCCTGTACCAGACGATGGCTCGCGATTCCCGTCTGAATCCCCCAGACGAGACCGCCGACCAGAACGGCAGCCATATAGAAAATAAAGAACTCCGTCTTTCCGTATCTCCGCTCGATCGGGGGACCGAAGAAGAAGAGTACCAGCATATTCCCGAAAATGTGGTAGAAGTTCACCGGATCGTGAGCGAAACCGTAGGTGATCAGTTCGAACCAGAAAACCGGGTGAAAAATGGTTTCACTGTGCATCGCCAGGACGTGACAGACCCGATGCCCGGCCGGAGTGAGGAACATGTCGGCCAGAAAGATGATCACGTTGGCCATGATCAGCATAAATACGACGCTCATTCCCCCTGACGCACGGCGGAAGGAACGGTCGTCTTCGTCCCGGTAATAATCGCGATCGTAGATTCCCATAGAATGCTGCCTGTTTTAAGGACATGGTCGGTGAAAATCCCGCACCGTCAATTTTACCGCGGCGGCGCGTTTTTTCAAGATGAGCCGCCGCGGACCAGGATGCGGGCGGACTGAAAAGCGGGGCAGCCGCGCCCGGAATGAGGGGAGGGGGAATGTCAGCCGAGCCACTCGCCGCTGAAGACTTCGCGGGCCGGGCCGGTCATCATCACATGGCCGTCCGACTCGTTCCACTCAATGAAGAGATCTCCTCCCAGAAGGTGAATCGTAACCGCGCGGTCCGTCTTGCCGTTGAGGATGGCGGCGACCGCCGCGGCGCAGGCGCCGGTTCCGCAGGCAAGCGTTTCGCCGGTCCCCCGTTCCCAGACACGCATTTCCAGTTCGGCGCGGCTGATCACACGGACGAACTCAACATTTGTGCGGCGGGGGAACCGGGGATCGGTTTCGATCTGCGGGCCGAGCCCCAGAACCAGTTCGTCGGTCGGCTTTTCGACGAAGAAGACCGCGTGCGGATTTCCCATCGAAACGCAGGTGACCGCGAAATCGCGTCCGGCCGCGTCGAACGGAACTCCGGCAACGGGATCTTCTTCCCGGCCCGAGGGAGCGCGCAGAAGTGTCGGCACCTTTGCGGGGATGAGGATCGCTTCTCCCATGTCGACGCGGACGCGTGTTACAAGACCGTCTGAGACTTCCGGGTAGAGGGTGAGAACCCCTTTCCCCGTTTCGACCGTCAGGGGAATCCTGCGGCAGATGCCGTGGTCGTGGACGTACTTGGCCACACAGCGGACGGCGTTGCCGCACATCTCGCTTTCACTCCCGTCCGGATTGAACATCCGCATCCGCGCGTCGGCCTTTTCGGAAGGAGTGATCAGAACCAGACCGTCTCCGCCGATCCCGAAATGCCGGTCGGCGACTTTTCCGGAAAGGGTTTCCGGAGGTTCGGGAAGGGTTCCGTGAAAAAGATCGACGTAGACGTAGTCGTTCCCCGCCCCTTCCATCTTGGTGAATTTCACTTAAACTGCCCCCTGTTCTACAAGGTCGTCCTGCTCGATCAGGTCAAAGACGCGGACGCTCGTCGGGGTGACGTAACACGAATCACCGGGTTCGAGACGGAGCTGTTCGCGGTCGAGATGGCTGATCTCGGCGACAAGGTTTTCGTTGTTTTCGGAAATGAGGTCGACCCGGACATGCGCGCCCGCCGAATGGATCCGTTCGATCTTCGCCGGCAGGCAGAGACGCCCTTCGATCGGTTTGCGGACGATCTTCAGATCGTGCGGCCGGACGAAGATCGCCGCGGCGCCGTCGTCGGTCCAGTTCTTCCGGCTGAGAACCATCTCGGCGGGACGGCCGCGATGCTTTCCGATCCGGACCTGTCCTTTCCCCGCCATTCGGCCCCGGAACTGATTGACCTGGCCGAGAAAGTTCATCACAAAGGCGGTGGCGGGCTGGTGGAAGACGTTGTCGGGAGTGTCGAATTGCTCGATCTTTCCGTTGTTCATGACTGCGACACGGTCGGCCAGTTCGAGCGCCTCGTCCTGGTCATGAGTCACAAAGACGCTTGTCAGGTGAATCTCATCGTGCAGGCGGCGGAGCCAGCCGCGCAGTTCCATCCGGACCTTGGCGTCGAGCGCGCCGAACGGCTCGTCGAGAAGGAGAACGTGCGGTTCAACCGCCAGTGCGCGCGCCAGAGCGACACGCTGACGCTGTCCTCCGGAAAGTTGCGAGGGATACCGGTGCGCCAGGTTGTCGAGCTGGATCATGTGGAGAAGTTCCATGACCCGTTCGCGGATCTTCTCTTTCGGGAGGCGGACTTTACGCGGCTTCACCGTCAGACCGAAGGCGATGTTGTCGTAGACGCTCATGTGGCGGAAGAGCGCGTAATGCTGAAAGACGAATCCGACCCCGCGGTCACGGATCCGCTGTGAGCCGACGTCGTGCCCGCCGAAGAAGATCGGCCCGCTGGTCGGGTCGGGGACTTCCAGTCCGGCGATGATCCGCAGAAGGGTCGTCTTTCCCGAACCGCTCGGCCCGAGAAGCGCGACCAGCTCTCCCGTGTTGATTCGGATGCTGACATCGTCGAGGGCTTTGAACGTTCCGAATGTTTTAACAATGTGCCGAACTTCAATGCTCATCTGATTTCAAGTCCTTCCGCCTCAGGCGTCGCTTTCAGCTGACGACATTTTCCATTCCACAAAACATTTGAGTACCAGGGTCAGGATCGCCATGAGCGCGAGGAGCGTCGCGACGGCAAAAGGCGCCGCCGGGTCGGCGTATCCCTGATAGAGCGCGTTGATATGCAGGGGGAGCGTATTCGTCTTCGGCGAGTTGCCGACGACGACCATTACCGCGCCGAATTCCCCCATGGCGCGGGCGTTGCAGAGAATCACCCCGTAGAGAACCGCCCAGCGGATATTCGGGAGGGTCACGCGCCAGAAGATATGCCAGCCGCGCGCGCCCAGAACACGCGCGGCCTGTTCTTCTTCGGTCCCCTGCGCCTGGATGACCGGCAGAATCTCGCGCACGACGAAGGGGAACGTCACAAAGATGGTGACAATTACCACGCTCGGCGCGGCGTAGAGAATCCGATACCCGTGATCGCGGAACCAGATCCCCAGCAGCGAATTGGTGCCGAACAGGAAAATGAACAGGAGCCCGGCGATCACCGGCGAGATGGCGAACGGGATGTCGATGAGGGAGACCAGGATGCTCTTCCCCCGGAACTGGAACTTGCCGATGCACCACGCCGCGCAGAGACCGAAGACCAGATTGGCGGGAACCGAAATGCAGGTTGCCAGAAGGGTCATCCTCAGGGCGCTCATCGCCGCGCGGTCCGAGACCGCGCGGAAGAAGAAGCCCGCGCCGCTTCGAAACGCCTCATAGAAAATCGAGACAAGCGGCACAAAGAGGAAGAGGGACATGAAGAGAACCGACAGGGCAATCAGAAGGATCCGCACGCCCCGCGGTTCGGTCGTCGAACGGAGGATCGATTTGCGGTGCTCGTTATATTTCCGGATGATCTGTTTTTCTTCTTCGGTCATCGCGTCCTCCGGTCAGTTGGCCAGCGCAAACCGGCGGTTTGCCCAGATCTGAATCAGGTTGATCAGCAGGAGAATCCCGAACGAGACGGCGAGCATTACCAGGGCAACCGCCGAGGCGGGAACCTGGCCGTTTTCTTCGTAAAGTTTCGACAGGATCACACTCGACATGATTTCGGTCTTGCCGGGAATCATCCCCCCGATGAAGAGGACTGAGCCGTATTCGCCGACCGCGCGGGCGAACGCCATCGCAAAACCGGTGATCAGCGCCGGCGAGAGGGTCGGAAAGATGACACGCAGAAAGGTCTGATGACGGCGCGCCCCCAGACTCGCCGAAACCTCTTCCAGTTCGCGGTCAATGTCGGCGATCGCCGGCTGAAGTGTCCGGATGACGAAGGGGAGTCCGATAAAGATAAGCGCCAGGGTCACCCCGATCGGCGTGCCGCGGATCGGAATCGGAAGGAACTGTCCGATCCACCCCTTTTCGGAATAAATCTGCGCCAGTGCGATACCCGAGACGGCGGTCGGCAGCGCGAAGGGGAGATCAACCATCATGTCGAGGAGCCGCCGCCCGACGAACCGGTAGCGGACCAGAACCCAGGCGACGATGAAGCCCATCACGGCGTTGACCAGCGCGGCGCAGAGAGACGCGCCGAAAGTGAGCTTGAACGATTTGGCGACCAGATCGTTCTGCATGATGTGGCAGAAATCGCCGAAGGTCAGATGCCGCGTGGCCAAAAAGAGCCCCGAAAGGGGGATCAGGACGACCAGACTCAGGTAGGTTACCGTAAGTCCCATCGTCAGTTTGAAGCCGGGAAGAACCGAGCGCTCGACCAGTCTCAGGCCGGGCGGGACGATCGAGACGAACTTCTTTTGGCCGCGCAGGTTTGCCATCGGTGTATTACTGCTTTCCGCTGATTTCGGTCAGCATCTGATCGAAAAGACCGTCCGAGTTGAAGTGTTTCCTCTGCGCGGCGATCCACCCGCCGAAGACATCGTCGACCGTGAAGAAGCGGACGTCGGGAAACTGGCTGCGGTTCTTTTCCATCACATCGGGATCGATCGGACGGTAATGGTTCCTGGCGATCACTTCCTGTCCTTCCGGCTGATAGAGGTAGCTGAGGTATTCGGTCGCGATTTCGCGTGAGCCGCGGCGGTCGACCACCGCGTCGACGATTGCGACGGGCGGTTCGCATTTGATGCTGATTTCCGGAACGACGATTTCGAACTCGCCGTTTCCCATCTGCTGCGAGAGGATCGCCTCATTTTCCCAGGCGAGGAAGGCATCGCCGTGTCCCCGTTTGACGAAGTCGTCGGTCGCGTCGCGCGCGCCGGTCGGCATCCCCTGGGCAACGCAGTTGGCGAAGACCTTTTTGGTGAATTCGTAGGCGCTCTTTTCCGCCGTTTCGACCCGCTCGGCGTTGGCCGGGTCTTTGACCGCGTCGATCCCGCCGAGATCGGCGAGTTCCTTATCAAGCGCGTAACCCCAGACCGCCAGATAGTTCCAGCGCGCTCCGCCGCTCGTCTTCGGGTTCGGCGTCACGACCTGAACACCCTCTTTGGCGAGGTCGTCCCATCCCCGGATGTTCTTCGGGTTCCCTTTCCGGACCATGATCACGATGGTCGAGATATACGGGCAGCTGTTGTTCGGGAAATTCTTCTGCCAGTCGGGTGAAAGGAGCCCCGGACGGCCGTTCCGCTCCATGGCGATATCGTCGATATCGAAGGCGAGCGCCAATGTCACCACGTCGGCTTCTTTTCCGCCGTCGCGGACCGCGCGCGACTGCGCGCCGCTGCCGGCATGGGTGTCTTCGACGGTGATCACCTCACCGGTCTTTTCAAGCCAATGCTTCTCAAAGACACGGCCGTATTCGGCGTAGAGTTCCCGGGTCGGGTCGTATGAGACATTGCAGATTTCGGTCACTTTGCCGGAGTTGTCCGCCTGCCGGCATGACGGGAGAAACGCGGCCGAAAGGAGAAGGAGAAAGCCGATCCATTTGGCGTTTTTCATTTCAGTGCCATCCTTGTCTATTGGGCGCGCGGCCGGAACCGCGCGGGGTGATATCCTTAAGGAAAATACGCACCGGTCCAAGTGCGAAACTTCCTGCGTATTTTATCTTTTTTTTCAGAACCGCGCAAGGTGAACCTACTGCATTGGTATGAAATCACTCGCGCTTTTCCAGCGGTTACGACTTCCGTTTGGAGTCGATTTCGTCCTTGGTGTCTTTCTCTTCCCGTTTCCGGAAGACCAGGCGGATCGGGACCTCTCCGATCGGCAGCTCGTCGCGCAGAACGCTTAAAAGAAAACGCCGGTAGTTTGCGGCGAACGCGTCGGGCATGTTGCAGAAGAGGATGATCGTCGGCGGAGCGACGTCGGCCTGGACCGCGTAGTAAATCTTCGGTTTGCGGTGATAGAAGAGGGGCGGCGGATTGTAGTCCATCGCCGCGGCGATCAGCTTGTTGAGCCGTCCGGTCGGGATCCTCATCCTGTACTGCCGCTGCAGGACGCGCGCGTGTTTCAGAAGGCGGTCGGCGTTCTGGCCGGTCATCCCGGTAATAAACGCGATCGGCACATGCCAGCATTGCCCGAATGTCTCGCGCAGGTAGTCTCCCCAGCGGGAGGTCGGCATGTGGGGGGCCATCAGGTCCCACTTGTTCACGACGAAGATGACCGGGCGCATGTGGTCTTCAATCAGGTTGACCAGCTGCTTGTCCATCTTGCTGATCCGCTGCGAAGCATCGAAGAACATCAGGACGACGTCGGCGCGGCGGATACTCCGCTTGGCGCGGGTGAGCGCATAGAAATCGAGATCCGAGCCGATACTTTTCCCCCGCATAAAACCGGGGGTGTCGATGGCGACGATCGTCTGCCCGTCCCATTCGAGCCGGACGTCGATGCAGTCGCGCGTTGTGCCCGGAACACTGCTGGCGATCACGCGCTCTTCATGGGCCAGGGTGTTGACGAAAGTGCTCTTCCCGACGTTCCGCCGCCCGACAATGGCGATCTTCATCGTCGGGTTCCCGGTGCTCTCGCCCCGGTCCTCAAACGCCGCCGGCGGGAGCAGGCGCTCGAACTCTTCCATCAGCCGGACGCGGCCGATCTTCTGTTTGGCGCTGATTTTGATCATGTCCCATCCGAAGACGCGGAATTCCTCCGCGTTTTTTTCCTGCTTTTCGTCGTCTGACTTGTTGACGGCCAGGAGGATCGGGATTGAGAGGGGGCGGAGCTTTTCGGCGATGATTTCATCGAGCGGGGCGATTCCGGTCCGCGCATCGGTCACAAAGAGGATCATGTCCGCCGCCTCGAGCGCGAGCCTGATCTGCGCTTCGACGTCTTCGGAAAGGTCGTCCTTATCGACAATGCCGATTCCTCCGGTATCGATCAGCTCGATGTAACGGGAAGGAAAGGTCTCTTCGGACGGCGCATCGCCGCCGATGTCTGCCCCTTCGGCCGGTGCATCGGGTTCGTCATCCAGCGGCAGGAGCGCGGTGACGCGGTCGCGCGTCACCCCGGCGACAGAATCGACGATAGATATCTTCTCGCCGATCAGCCAGTTGAAAATGCTCGATTTGCCGACGTTCGGCCGGCCGACAATCGCGACTTTCGCTATACCCATAATTCGATTCACTCGCCCGGCGGTTCAGCCGGGGTTTTGATGATGTACGGTCCGTTTACAAAAAAACCGCACCGACAGCATACTGCCCCGATGCGGCGAGTCCGGACGGACTGAAATCAGCACATCTCAAAAATGACCGCGTTCGAGCGGCCCATGTAGGTCTGATTGATTTTAATGAAGGTTTTCTTTTCAACGGCACGGGCCTGCTGAACCACGTTGACCGGGCAGTCGTCGGCTATCCTATCGCAGTTGAGCGTGGCAGGGAGCGTTCCGTTTTGCATCGCCAGAAGGGAGGCGGCCAGCTCGACCGCACCGGCGCCGCTGCCCAGGTTTCCGAAATGCCCCTTGGCCGCGTAGACCGGCAGATCGCCGAGAGCTTCGGCGATCCCGGCGGCTTCGGCGCGGTCGTCTTCAACGGTTCCGACTCCGTCGGCGTTGATATGGTCGAGGTCAGCCGCTGAAAGCCCTGCGTCGGCCAGAGCGCCGCGAATCGACATCACGACCGAACCGGACTGTGTGCGGAGTTCGTGCGACGGATCGTCGACCCGCGCGAATCCGCGCAGGACAGCGATCGGCTTGACACCGCGGGCTTCGGCGAATTGGCGTGTTTCAAGGACGAATGCCGCGCTTCCGTCCCCCAGGACCGTTCCGCACCGGTCGGCGTCGAACGGGCGGGGAACCGTGGCCGGGTCACTCGTCCAGGGGGCGAGATTGTAGGCGTTGCCCCGCGAAAGGAACGAGGGATTCGAGCGGTTGCCGCACCCGCCGCAGATCATCGCGTCGGCGCGGCCGTTTTCGAGGATGACGGCCGCTTCGGCGATGGAGGCCAGCGCTGCGGCGCGGTCCAAGGTCGGCGAGTTGTTCGGTCCGCGTGCGTCGAGCGCGATTCCGATGTGGCTGCTCGGCATGTTCGGAAGGTATTTGAGCATCCAAAGAGGCATCACCTTTTCCATCGCCTCTTTCCCCCACGTCGAGTAGTCGTAGGCGCCGTCTTTCATCCCGGCGAAGAAAGCGTCGGCAAGCTCGGCGATATCGATGCCGATCAGGTCGCACCCGAAGATGACGCCGATCCGTTCCGGATCGATCGTCTGAGCCGAGCCGTCGGCGCCGGTCGAAAGCCCCGCTTTCGCTACCGCTTTCATCGCGGCGACGAACCCGAGCTGGATATCCCGGCTCATCACCTTGATGTTCTTTTTCGGCTTGACATAGTCTTTCGGCCGAAAATCAGGGGTCTCGGCGGTCAGCGGGCGGTTCGGCGAGCCCTCGGCAACGAGCGTCGAGTAGCCGACGCCGCTCTTGCCGGCGGTAAGCGATTCCCAGAACTCTTCGGTTCCGACACCGATCGGCGAGACCAGATCGAAAGCGGTTAAAACGATTTCTTTTTTCATGATGCTCATTCAGTGAAGGTTGCAGTTTATAAAATTTACGGCGTAAAATGCCCCTTTTTCAGGGGGATTTTACCGCCCTCATTTTACATATCCGCCTCATTTTATCCAATACCGATTATTCCCGTCTTCCCAAGCCGACCGCCCGCAGCCTGCGGGTGACCTCGCCGTAGATTTCCGAGGCGATCTGGTCAGGATCCCCGGCGGCATCGATCAGAAGCGGGACCGTTCCGCTCTTTTCGGCGAGGAAATCGAGCGCCTCGCGGTATCCCGCTTCCACCTTTTTATGGAACGCGAGTCCCTTCTGTTCAATCCGGTCGAGCGGGCGGCTGATCCGCGCCATCCCGACCTCGGCGGGAAGGTCTAAAAGGATCGTCAGATCGGGGAACCGGCCCCGAACCGCCACTTGGCCGACCCGCATGATCTCATCGAGCGGGAGCCCGCCGGCGATTCCCTGGTAGACGAGGGTCGACAGGAGAAAACGGTCGGCGATAACCACGCCGTCCTCTTCCAGGGCGGGGAGGATCGTTTCATGAACCATTTCGGCACGTGCCGCCATAAAGAGGAGCATCTCGCTTTGGGGACAAATTTCGATTTCCGACCGTCCCAGGAGAATCTCGCGGACCGCTTCCCCGAGGCGGGTCGAACCGGGATCGCGGCAGAGGAGGACCGGAATTCCGTCAGCACGGAGCGACTCTTCCAGCCGCTTCGCCTGGACCGACTTTCCGGCGCCGTCGCCGCCGTCGATGGTGATAAAAAAACCGCGGGTCATCGGAGCCGTTCTCCCCGGTAGAGGTTCAAATGAAACTGTTTTCCCCTATTTCGGTTAATTCGGGTAAAACAAAAAAGAGCGCGCCATCCTCTTTCCCGAATAATTTCGGATATGGGACCTGTTCGGGGAGAGTATACCGCTATTTCGGATAATATTATGGGCCGAAACGGCACAGCGGGCAACCCCTCTCCGAAAAGGAGGGGCCGGCGGGACGGGTCGTACGCGGTTCCCCTCCGCAAAAGTCTGTAAAATGTTTGCGGAATCGGTCCAAAGAAGATTTGGCAAATTATTCCGATTGTGATAGAATTTACAGGAATTTTGCAAATTGGGTTGCCGATAACAACTAAGCAACCGTGAGAAGACCCTGTAAAAAAGGGTTTTTTCCAGTTCTTCCGATCCCTTCCCGGGCATTTGGTCCCGGGCGGCGGATGACTCCGATGAGGCTTAAAGAAGTGGCGTCGCTCACGATAATTATACCGCTGTTAGAAGAGACTGATACCGATCTGTTTGAAGCCACTCTGGTTTCAATCCTGGAAAATCGCCCTGAAGAGGACGACATTCTGGTGGTTAACGCGGCGGGTTATGAAAACTGCTACGACCTGACCCAGGAAGAAGGGGTCGTCTTCATCTCTGCCGACCCGCAGACCGGTCTGATCGATGCGATCAACATTGGGGTTCAGAATTCGGATACTCCCTTCATCTGCCCCCTTCTGTGCGGATGTGAAGTCGCCGAAGATTGGGCGCGGCCGGCTCTGGCGCGCCTGGACGATGAGAACACCGCGGTGGTCATTCCGAAGACGCGCAAAATCACCTCGTCCGGCCGTGAACTGGCGTCGTTCGGCTACGCGCTGAGCCGTGACGGGGTTCTTCTCCCCCTGCGCAGCGGCCGGCTCCCGGCCGGTTCGCTCGCCGCGCCGACGCTTTCCGGCGCGTTCTTCCGCCGACGGACGGTTCTTGACTTGGGACTCTTCCAGCCGGCGCTTGGTCCGATGGCTTTTGCCGACATGGCGCTTCTGTGTGATGAGATCGGGCTGGACGTTCTCTTCGAGCCGAACTCGGTTCTGACATACAGTGCGGAGCTTTTCCCGGCGCTGAACCGCATCGATCGGCTGACCGCGCAGGAATCCCTCTTCCGCCGCTGGGCTGGGGTCTGGAAGGAACGCGCTCAGAGCCACGGGTGGCGTCTTTTCAAAGAGAAGCTTTTCGGCGGCGCCGAGGTGCGCCGCGCCTACGCTCTGGCGAAAGAAGAGATCGGCGCGCCCCGTCCGGAACAGCTCCTGGCCGATGCGCACACTGCGGCGGCTGAAACGGCCGTTCGGTAACGTCTTTGCAGTACGCATCTTTTTCGGCACGTCCTCTTTTCCCCTCATCTGCGCCTGCCACGGCGGTTCCCCCCTTATACTCAAAAGGAACGGTTACGGTATAATGGAGTGCAGTGTACCGGCGGAGGGGATTCGCGCTTTACCTGCCTCTCCTCTCCCGGATCGGCCCGGCCGTATTCCCCTTGCGAGACTCTTGCAGAGAAAGGAAAAACTGACCATGGATTCTCAGCGTCCTCAGACGATGTACGACAAAATTTGGGCACGGCATATTGTCCGTGAAGAGACCGACGGCGATGTCCTTCTCTATATTGACCAGCAGCTCTGTCACGAGGTTACCAGCCCGCAGGCGTTTGAGGGGATGCGTCTGGCCGGGCGGAAGGTCCGCCGTCCCGAAAAGACGATGGCGGTTGTCGACCACAATGTGCCGACCACTGACCGGAGTCAGCCGATCACCGATGAAATCTCGCGCAAACAGATCGAAACGCTCCGCGCCAACTGCGCCGAGTTCGGAATCCGTCTCTATGATATTCACGACCCACTCCAAGGGGTGATTCATGTCGTCGGGCCGGAACAGGGGTATACCCGCCCCGGGATGACGATCGTCTGCGGCGACAGCCACACCGCCACGCACGGCGCCTTCGGCGCTCTGGCGTTCGGGATCGGCACCAGCGAGGTGGAACACGTTCTCGCCACTCAGACGATCCGTCAGAAGAAGAGCCGCACCATGCGTATCGACTGCGACGGTGTTCTGGCGCCCCACGTGACGGCGAAAGATCTCATCCTTTACATCATCAGCAAAATGACGACCGCCGGAGGGGCGGGGTACGTCGTCGAGTTTACCGGCAGCGCGTTTCAGGCCCTTTCGATGGAAGGGCGTATGACCGTCTGCAATATGGCGATCGAGATGGGCGCCCGTTCCGGCATGATCGCGCCGGATCAGACCACGTTCGATTTCCTGAAGGGGAAACCCGGAGTTCCGACCGGCGGGGAATTCGACAGACTCGTCGCCGACTGGAAAACCCTGGCGACCGATCCGGGCGCCGAGTTCGATAAAGTTGTGAAGTTCCACGCCTCGGACGTGACCCCGATGGTAACCTGGGGAACGAATCCCGCGCAGGGAGTTTCGGTGACCGCGTCTGTTCCCGGGCCCGACGATTTCGAGAATCCCGACGAAAAGAAAATGGCCGCCGCCGCGCTGGAATATATGGGCCTGGAAGCGGGGCAGCCAATCGAGTCGATCCGTCCCGATACCGTTTTCATCGGCTCCTGCACGAACGGCCGGCTGGAGGATTTCCGCGCCGCCGCGGCGGTCCTCAAGGGGTACAAAGTCGCTCCGAATATCCGCGCGCTGGCGGTTCCCGGGAGCGGCGTGGTCAAACAGCTCGCCGAAAAAGAGGGTCTCGACAAGATCTTTATCGAAGCCGGATTTCAGTGGCGTGAACCGGGCTGTTCGATGTGCCTGGCGATGAACCCCGACAAGATCGAACCGCAGGAGCGGTGTGCCGGAACGAGCAACCGCAACTTTGAGGGGCGTATGGGGAAGGGGGGCCGGACCCACCTGGTTTCCCCCGAAATGGCGGCGGCTGCGGCGGTGGCGGGCCACTTCACCGATGTCCGTAACTGGAAGTTCAACTGAAAACGCAAAGGCGAAAAAGACACAAACAACAGACCGGCTCAGGCGGTCGTCACTTCATAAAGGAAACAACCGATGAAACCTTTTACCAAACATACCGGAATTGTCGTTCCGATGGACCGCAGCGATGTCGATACCGACCAGCTCGTTCCGAAACAGTTTCTCAAACGAATCGAGCGGAGCGGGTTCGGCAAGTTCCTCTTCTACGACTGGCGCTATCTGGACGACGGGAGCGACAATCCGGAATTCGAACTGAACTTCCCGCAATACAAGGGTGCGACGATCCTTCTGGCCCGGCGCAACTTCGGCTGCGGTTCGAGCCGTGAACACGCGCCGTGGGCGGTTGCCGACTACGGCTTTCGCGTTGTGATCGCCTCGAGTTTCGCCGACATCTTCTTCAACAACTCCTTCAAGAACGGGATCCTTCTGGTCCGTCTCTCCGAAGAGGAGATTGACGGCCTGTTCAAACGCGCCGCCGCGCACGAGGGTTATAAGCTGACGGTTGATCTGGAAGCGAAGAAAATCACCGACGACTACGGGCTGGATCAGCCGTTCGAGATCGACGACTTCCGCCGGACCCGCCTTCTGCAGGGGCTCGACGATATCGCGCTGACCCTGCAGAACGAAGACGACATCGCCGCCTACGAAAAAGCGCACGGCATCTGCTGAAACACGTTCAGCCGAGAGCATAAAAAACAGCTCCGCCCGAAAGCTTAAGCATCTTTGTTTCGGAAGAAAAGACGATAGATGAAGCTCAAATGATAATAGATAGCGTTCAGCAGCATATCCGCAATTGCTTAACGTGAATAGAAAAAGATAGACTTTATGCGCAACCTGCGATCATACTATTCTGAAACAATAGCAGGTTTTCTCAGACAGCCGACAGCGGAGATCCTTGGCATCATCCACTCGAATGATATTTCTGCCGAGACAACCATCCAGCAGAGCAACGCTTGGGAAATCGAAGTGGATATCCTCAAGGATCAGCTCCGCAGCTTTGGCGATGGCCGGGTTATATTCGAATACACGATCCCCAGGATGGGTAAGCGTGTCGATGTGGTGGTTCTGTACCGTAATATCGTTTTTCTGCTGGAGTTCAAATGCGGCGACACTGAATACCGCGCGAGCACGTATGATCAGGTATATGATTATGCATTGGATCTTCGCAACTTCCAGAAAGAGAGTCACAACAAGTTGCTGGTGCCGATCATGGTCTCTACCAGTGCGCCGGAAGTTGAAAACGTGATTTGCGAGCGGGATCGCATCATCAAACCGCTGTCCTGTAACGCGAGGAACATTGCGCAGGTTATTGAAACGGTTTGTGCCCGGTACACAGAACCCGATTTTGACTACATAGTCTGGGAAAATTCTGAGTATCTTCCCACTCCGACGATCGTGGAAGCGGCGCAGGCACTGTATCGCGGCCACAATGTGCATGACATTACCCGCAGCGATGCAGGTGCTGAGAACCTAACAGTGACAACCGATGAAATCAACCGGATCATTGAGTACAGCAAAGCCAATCATCGCAAGTCAATCTGCTTTGTCACAGGCGTACCCGGCGCCGGCAAAACGTTGGTCGGACTGAACCTGGCTATTCAGCGCTCTGACGCCCAGCGCGGCGAACACGCAGTGTTTCTTTCCGGTAACTTCCCGCTGGTGACAGTGCTGCAGGAAGCGCTCGCCCGCGATAAGGTGGAGCAAGAGCGGCAACGTGGCAACCGGGTTTCAAAAGCAGACACGCTGCGTAGCACATCAGCATTCATTCAGATTATCCATAAATACCGTGATTCGTTTGTAGACAATGACCATGTCCCACCGGAGCGCATCGCAATCTTTGATGAAGCGCAGCGAGCTTGGACGCATGACATGATCGCAAAGTTCATGTTGACAAAAAAGGGAGTAGCCGAATTCCAATACAGTGAGCCGGAATTCCTAATCAGCACTATGGATCGCCATCACGACTGGGCAGTTATTGTTTGCCTCGTTGGAGGTGGCCAAGAAATCAACACAGGCGAAGCCGGCTTGCCGGAGTGGTTTGATTCGCTCCGTCGAGCTTTCCCGGATTGGGATGTGTATATCACACCGCAGCTTAACGATGCAGAGTATCGACGTGAACGCGAATGGGACGATATGATCGCGGACCTGCATGTCTTCGAGCATGAAAAGCTGCATCTGGCAACCTCGGTACGCTCTTTCCGTACACCCGATATGGCGGCGTTCGTAAAGGCTGTGCTCGACGTGGATAATGCCGCGGCGAAAGACTTATATGAACGTATCAAGGACAAGTACCCGGTGAAGCTAACGCGCAATCTGGAAACAGCAAAACGTTGGGTGTGTGAACAATGCCAGGGTACCACACGATACGGAATGCTTGCCAGCAGTGGGGCACTGCGGCTGAAACCGGAGGGCATTTTCGTAAAGAACGAAGTCTCCGTTGCCAACTGGTTCTTGAATGACAAGGACGACGTGCGTTCCAGCTACTATCTGGAAGACGTCGTTTCAGAGTTCGACATTCAGGGACTTGAACTCGATTATTCCATCGTCGCATGGGACGCTGATTTTCGTTTTGACGGAACGGAGTGGACTTACTTTAATTTCGTTGGAAACCGCTGGCAGAACGTTGCATCGGAAGAACGACGTCTGTATCTTAAAAACGCCTACCGTGTTCTGCTCACTCGAGCTCGTCAAGGAATGATCATCTTCGTCCCCTACGGCAGCGATTCTGACAGGACCCGCAAGCGCGAATGGTATGACGCCATTTTCAATTATCTGCGAAACATCGGAGTTGAAACCATTTGAATACAGCAAAAGACCACATCAAAGGGGATTATCCAATGATGTGGTCTTCACTTTGTCCCCGCTTGAAGAATGCCAGTCAAAAATATGTGTGTTATCGTATATCCCTAATTGGCACCATCAAGAGCGGAGCAGCTTTTTATTCGGACCTGAGAGCCAAAGCAAATGCCGGAGGTTTTCGGGATGATGCGGTTCGGGAGGCTATTTCATCCGGTCGAGGCTCTCCCTGGCGGCCCGGTTTCCGTGGTCGGCGGCCTTTTGGAGCCAGACGAGCCCCTTCTCGCGGTCAAGCTCGATCCCGCAGCCGGTCAGGTAACAGTATCCCAGACGGTTTTCGGCCTCGGGGAGGCCCCGGTCGGCGGCTTTCCGAATCCACTTGACCCCCTCGGCGGGATCCTGGGTGACGCCGAATCCGACGAGGCAAGCCCCGGAAAGGGACTTGCCTCGTCACCACGCATTTTCAGAAGACATCAAGATCGGCATCCAGATCGGCCGAGGCGTATTCCGCAAAGACCGCGTCGACACGGACCGCACGAGGATAGGAGAGGTCATCGTCGCCTGCTTCGCCGCCCCAGTTCGAGCCGAGGAAGTTGCGGTCAAGGCCGCCGACGTCGCCGTCTGCGTTGATATCGGCGTAGAACTGGTACTCGTCGTCACCCTCTTCGGCTCCCCACGAACTGGCCAGAATGTTACGGTCAAGGCCACCGATATCGCCGTCATTGTTGATATCCATCGGACAGACATTGAATGTCTTGGTCCGGCTCCAATCTGAATCGGCATAGGCGGCACCGTCTCCCAACGCACGGACACGGTAGGTTATGTCGGAGCCATAGGCGAGGCCGCGGATCACCGCACCGGTTTCGGATGTCGTAACACTCGACCAGGTTGAGCCATCCGCTGTGTACTGGACTTCGTAACCGGAAGCGTTCGCCGCGGCGCCCCACTGAATGTAGTGGCGGTTCGCGCCGTAGGAGACGTAAACGCCGCGGCTGCCGGTCGTGATCGTCGGAGTTGCGAGCGGCTGGCTCGGAGCGGCTTCATTGATAACGACAGAACCGGAACCCAGGAAGTCCTGATAACCGGCACGCTGGACTTTGACATAGACGGTGTAGGAGCCCGCTTCGGTATAGGCCACCACATCGGCCGAGTAGGACGCGCCGTCGGCACTGTAGAGAACAGTGTCACCCGCTTCAAGGCCGCTGAGCGAAACGGTGTGTGCCGTGCCATCGTAGTTCCCTTCGTAACCGATGACAGTAACCTCGAAGGTCGGAGCCGGCGCCACCTCATTCTGAAACTCATAGCAGCCGAGGTCCTGAATGCCGTTATAGACGCGGACATAGGGATCGTTACGCACGTCGAATTCGTAGGCAACGCCCGGTCCCGGAGCCGAGGCGGCGAGCGCGTCGACTGCGACCGAATTGCTGACCAGACGGTAATCGCCGCCTTCGGCGTCAACGAAGAGCGGATCGGATTCCGACCAGCTGACACCGCCGTCGAACGCGTAGCCGGTTCCCTGCACGCCGGATTCGGAGTAGACGGAACTGGTCAGTGTGAAGGAGTTCCCCGATTTGGCGATGTCGTTGGCGGCTTTCGCACCGGTCGTCGTGTTGACGGCAACGTTGTTTACCAGGACGTTCCCCACAAAGGCCGATGAGACTCCTGCCGCGTCATAGAAGCCGCCGCCGAAGTCGGAGCCGTTATAGTCAACATAGCCGACGCTGTTCCCCGCGATCGTGCTGTAGTAAATATCGGCCGCAGTATCGTTGAAGTAGATGGAATCTCCGCCCTTATGCCCGAACAGGGCGTCCTTGACCGATTCGTTATAAACGCCGCCGCCGTGGATTTTGCCGGTCAGGTTCGCTTCGGCGTTCCCCGCATCGAGGGAGTTGTCGGCGATCAGGTTGTTCACCAACAGCGCCTTGCCGGAAGTGTAAACGCCGCCGCCGGCGCAGAATCCGTTGTTCACGACACTGTGATCCCCAAGCGAGTTGCCGGTAATTACGGTATTGTCCAAAACCAGGGCGTAGGGGTTTTCGGCAAGCATCGCCGCGGTCGGGTGGTAATGGAATCCCTGCCATTCGGTATCGCCGGAGGAGTAATCCTTGATAAAGCGCGACTGGTAGTCATCGTTATCGGCCAGGACCGAGTCGGTCAGGGCGTGGTAGTAATAGATGCCGCCGCCGAACTGCTCATAGGCCGCGCCGGCAATCGTGTTGCCGCTCACAACGGAGTAGGAAATCGTGGTCCCGATCCCTTCGGTGCAGATGCCGCCGCCGAACCCGTGTCCGTAGCCGTAGGCGCCGCCTTCCTGGTAACTGGTTGCGGTCAGCGTATTCCCCGAAACTTCCGAATTGCTCAGGTCGAGCGTGGAACGGTATCCGATGTAGATGCCGCCCCCCTTCAGTGTGTTGTCGACATCGTACTCACCCTTCTGAACCACCGTGTTTTCAAGCACCTTCACGTTGCTGAGCACCGCGGTGCTGTTGTTCAGCACGGCGATCCCGCCGCCGCCGGCCCTTCGGTTGGTCGCATCAACGTAGAATGTGTTTCCGGAAATCGTCGAATTCGAAAGGGTCAGGTTGACGTTCTCGTTCGCCAGGACCCCGGCGCCGCCGGTCCCCTTGGAAAGGATATTGGCCTCGCCCGAAAGATTCTGAGAACTACCGCCCGGATTGCCGACCGCAGTAACAACGCAGGTTGCCTCGCCGCCGGTAAAGTTCAGACCGTCGATCGTAACGTCCACATAATATTCATCGTCAAACTGGTGGGGCGAAAGCTGTTCTTCCAAACTGCCGATGACCCGATAACACCCTTCAATATCCGTCCGGTAGTTGACCGTTCTCATGTAAAGGGCGCGGTCGGTTCCGGCGGCGTCGATCGTGATGTTGCCGCCGGCGATGTTCACATCGGACGTGATGCCAAGCGCCCCGTATGCCAGGGTAATCGTTCCGTCGGCAAGCCCGTCGGCGAAAGTGATCGTCGGAGTTCCGGCGAACGAGCCGATCGCGGCATAGGCGATCGCTTCGCGCAGCGACACCGCGCCGTCGGCCGAATCGATCGAATCTTCGAGCGTGGTGACGACGAGCGAAGCATCGGAGTATCCCGCGCCGGTATAGACCGTCGGATTGGCGCCGATTCCGGCATACGCCGCCAGACTGTCCGAATTGATCGTCAGATCGAGCGAGTCGGCGTTGACGAGATTCCCTTCGGCGTCAAAGACCGGCGCCTGCGTGAAAAAGTCCCCTTTCAGACCGACAATCGAGTTGGTTGTCGAAACCTTGGTCCAGAAATCGTCTTTACGGTTGAACGCCCAGCGCTGAACGCCGTTCCCGTGCAGGACGCGGTTGTAAATGTCGTGGAAGTCGGCGATGGAGGAATCGGTCCCGTAGTTATACGCGACAATGGAGTCGGTAATCTGCGTATCGGGGACGTAGAACTTGAGATTCCAGAAATACGGGTTGTCCGGCTGGTAGTCGGTACCGGACGGATCGACCGCGCTATTGCTGGTAACGTCGAGGTGGCTCACATTGACGATCGCCCCGCCAATCGGCGAGGAGTTTCCGGCCACAGTGCAGTGGGTCAGCGCTACCGTTCCGCCCATGTTGTAGATAACTGAACCGAATTCCTTTGACCGGTTGCCGTAGAACACGCAGTTTTCGGCGGTAAGCTTCGCAACGCCGCCTTTCGTGCTGTTCACTCCGTCAAGCTGAGCGAACCCGCCGTACCAGGCCGTGTTGTTGTAGACGGAGCAGTTGTGCATTTCGAGCACTCCGTAGACCTTGAACGCGCCGCCGAAATAAGCATTAGTTCCGCCGGAATAAGAATCGACACTGTTGCCGTAGATATTGCAGTTATTCAGTATAACCGTATTGGCTTCGTTCACGGTACCGACGCCGCCGAAGGAACTGCCGGTGCTGAAACCGCCGGTCAGATTGATGCCGGTCAGTGTGCAGCCGTAGGAGAACTGAAAAAGACGGTTCTCTCCCTGGCCGTCGATGGTAACCTGTCCTCCGCCGTCAATGGTGACTTCGCGTCTCATCTGAATCGGAGTGCTGCCCACGGTGATGGTTCCCCCCTGACTGAAGGTAATCACATCCCCTTTTTTGGCGTTTCTGATCGCGTTGTTGAGTGCGGTGACTGTCAGCTCATCTACGACGATCTCCGCCCCAGTCTGCGCAGGAGCCGCCGCGTCAACGGCGGCGGATTCACTTCCTGCGGTGACCGCCAGAAGCATCCGATCCTCGAGACTTTCCAAACGAAGGGAACGTTCACGAATCTTTCTCATCATGAAACTCCTTAAAAACAAAAAATAAATCGGTTGATCGAAAAACTCAGACTGTGATTCCGGAAAACTCCGGGGAACTAAAAGCTTCGGCACTCTTCTCGATCGCCGCCTGACAGCGGCAATGTTACCTCCTTTCCGAGTACCCAATACATGAGATTCTTTCGTTTCCGACACCCGACGGCTGACTTCCGTCCACTCAAGCCGGATTGACAAAATCGCAGTATCTTTCCGGTTCTCCTTATGGCGTAGAAAAGGGAACCGCGGAAAAAAACGGGCTGCCGAAAAGGCGCCCGTTGTGTCAACTGTCAGAGTGACTTGCTCTCGCCCCCGTTGGTTGTTCCCATGGCTCCCCAGACCCCGTAGCGGGAACGCCCGGTCACGGTCGGCATATAGTCGAGTCCTCCATCCTCTTCTCCTTCGCCGGTATCGACATTATTGGTAATAAAGCGCACCGAACCGTCCAGCATCGAGGCGTTTACACCGCCGGAATGGTTGCTGCGCGCTCCGCCGACAATCGAACTGGCGTTGGCAAAAATCGTCGAACAGAAGACCTTGGAGTTCGGAGGAAGGATCGTTGTAAAACCGGAGAAAAGCGGATTGCCGGCATACCAGATCTTTCCGCGGTAGGTCCCCTGATGACCGTACCCGCTGATTCCGCGGGACGCGTCGTTGGGGTCAACCATGTTAAGACAATGAGAAGGTTTGGCGGTGTTGCCCATGATCTGGGGGGTGATCTTCAGGTTCTTGGCCGCGTCCCCCTGACCTTCGGCCCAAGGGGCCTCGCCGGAAATGAACTCACAAAAGGCAAGCGTGTTCGACGTTCCGTCTTTGACACCGGAAAATGTCTGCCAGTAATGCGAACCAAACGGCGCCCGGCGGGCAACTCCGCCGTTCTTTCCATCGGCCGTCGGCGGGGTTTTCCACGCCTTGTTCGTACCGGCGGCCCCCTGATTCATCCCGTCGCCGTAGGCATCGCCGTAACAAAATGCGTAGGAGGTCGGCGCGACGCTTCCCTCCTCTTCGGTGCCGTAGGCGGTGGCAAGGATTTTTCCTTCGGCATAGAGCTCGGCCTTCCCTGCCAGCGGATCGGACGGACAGCCGAGCATCGTCATCGCGGCACCGTTCATTCCCCAGTGCGGAAAGGGACAGTCCTGACAGCCGGGATAGATGTAGGTGGCGTCTTCACCGAACGGCATGACAATGAGCATGTTGACAACACCGTTCTCTTTGACCTTTGTCGCGGTTTCAACGAACTGGTCCCAAATCTGCTGCTGTTCCATGAACGGCATTAGCATGACAAGGCCGCTGACACACCCGACGTTCCCAGCATCTCCTGTATTGCCGTAACTCGGATTGGGGCCATATCCGCCGAAAGCGGTGTTCGCCGCTGGAAATGCTTCATGGGTATCGGCATAACCGTGAACCGCCAGGGCGAGCTGTTTAAGATTGTTCGAACATTTCATTCGGCGGGCGGCTTCACGCGCCGCCTGAACTGCAGGCAAAAGCAGACCGATCAGAATTCCGATGATCGCAATGACCACTAGGAGCTCAACCAGCGTAAAGCCGCTCTTTTTCTCAAAGGAGACCGCCGCCATAACAATTCTCCAAACTACAGAACGATTCGAGACTTTCAGAATACTTTCAGATATAGGGAAAGCGACAGCTCCTGACCGCGTTCAGACCGTACCGCTTTGGGTAATGCCAAACCGCCACGAACGGAAAGGAGTATCGGCTGATCGCCTGGCAGGAGTTTTCCCCCGCCGGATCAGTAAGTCCTTTTTAACTCAAGTCGTGAGCCCGTGCAAGAGAATCAAGAGAAATTATCTGAAAATTTTTAGCGCAGTGCCGGGCGGGACTATTTCATCTTGTCGAGGCTTTCCCTGGCGGCCCGGTTTCCGTGGTCAGCGGCCTTTTGGAGCCAGGCGAGTCCTTCTTCCCGGTTAAGCTCAACCCCGCTGCCGGTCAGGTAACAGAGTCCCAGGCGGTTTTCGGCCTCGGGAAGACCCCGATCGGCGGCTTTCCGAACCCACTTGACCCCTTCGGCGGGATCCTGGGTGACGCCGAATCCGTCGAGGTAACAGACGCCGAGCGAGAATTCCGCCTTGGCATGCCCCTTTTCAGCGGCGGTTTTGTACCACTGATACGCGCCGCCGGGATACTCGTTCACCCCGCGGCCGCGGGCGTAGCATTTCCCGAACTGATACTGCGCTTCGGCATATCCCTGATCGACCGCTTTCCGGAGCCAGCGTGCTCCTTCGGCGGCGTCCTTTTTGATTTCTGCCTTTCCGACGAAGTAGAAGTGCGCCAGCTGGCACTGCGCCTCGGCCAGCCCCTGTTCGGCGGCGGCGCGGAACCATTTGGCGGCCTCTGAGGCGTCGGTCTCAACACCGTCGCCGGTTAGGTAGCATCCGGCCAGACGGCACTGTGCTTCGGGGAGTCCCTTTTCGGCGGCCTTACGTATCCATTTGATTCCTTCGGCCTCGTTTTGCGCGACGCCGAATCCGTTCATGTAGCTGTTTCCCAGTGCGTATTCGGCTTTCGGATGTCCCTGTTCGGCTGCCATCCGATACCAATAGACCGCGTCGCGAGGGATCTGTTCGAGTCCCTTTCCGCGGGCGAAACAGCGGCCGAACTGGTACTGGGCCTCGGCGTTATCCTGCGAGGCGGCCTCTCGGAGCCAGCGGGTTCCCAGAATCAGGTCCTTTTCGAGTCCCCCCTTTCCGTCCAGGTAGCGGAGTCCGAGTTCGCACTGCGCCGAGGCATCGCCGCTTTCAGCGGTTTTAACCAGCTCATCGGCCGGCAGGCCGGCGGTCTTTTCATCGGCGAAAGCTAAAAGGACGCCGGAAAACGCGCAGAAAACCGCGATAAGGCACACGCGGCAGAGGCGGGAAATGTCAGGGGGGAATTTCATCGAAGAACCCTCATTTCGGTGGAGAAGGGGCGGAGAGGAGCGCCCCGTTCGGAAAGGCCTAACGTAAAGATACTACAATACCGGAGAGGATAATTCAAGAACATGCCGCACTTGCCGCACGGAGTCGGATGCGGAAAGTGTGCGGCGAACCGGGGCTACTGCGGACGTGTCCGGAGCGTACGCCGTGCATCAGGATCCCCTCGGTCGGCGGCGCGGCGGTACCAGCGGGCCGCTTCGGCGGCGTCGCGTGGGACACCGATCCCCTTCGCGTAACATTCGGCCAGAGCATTCTGCGAGGCCGCATGCCCCTGCTCGGCGGCACGGCGGTACCACTCGGCGGCCTTTTCCGGATCACTTTCGACTCCGTCGCCGCGGCTGTAGCATCGCCCGAGCCAGTGCTGCGCATCGGGATATCCCTGTTCAGCGGCCTTTTGGAACCAGACGAAGGCCTTATCAAGGTTTCCGGGCATGCTGTATGTGGCAGTATAGCGCATCCCAACCTTGTACTCGGCCATGGCGTCCCCCTGCTCGGCGGCGGCCATAAACCACCTGTCCGCCGCGGCGGTGTCTTTCGGAACCCCGTGTCCGTAGTCGAAACATTCGCCCAGGCAGTACTGCGCCCTGACGCTTCCCCCGTCGGCGGCCTTCCGGTACCAGTAGGCAGCTTCGCGTTCGTCTTCCTGAACCCCTTTCCCCTGGTCATAGCAAAGACCAATCCGGTACTGCGCGTCGACATGCCCCTGCTCGGCCGCCTGACGGAAAAAGCCGGCGGCCTGATCGTAGTCCTTGCCGGCCCCCTCGAAGTAGTACTTCCCGAGCAGATAGCACGATTCGGCATCTCCGGTCTCGGCGGCGGCGCGGCACGCGGCGAGTTCCTCTTCGGTAAAAGAGGGGGGCTGTTCGTCCGGCCCGATTTGCTTTTCGGGGGTCTCCTCGAAATTTTCGGCCGGGGAGGATGAGTCGTCTTTTCCCCAGGGGGCAATCTCACCGGTTTCCGCTTCGGAGATTGACGGAACCGGTTCTTCCGGACGTTCGCGCCAGAACAGATAGTATCCTAAAAAGCCGAGCGCGGGGACGAGCAGAATTAAGAAAAAACCCAGAACGATGTCCGACCGGTGGTAGTGATGTCCCGGCCGTCCGCGCCGCTGGTTTTTCCGCGTCTCGGCGGATTTTGAGGTCTTCTTCTTTTTCGACATCTGATCCTGAATGCTTTTGGCCTGGTTCCGCGGAAGGGGCGCCGGCCTGCGCGGCGCGGATACCATTTATCTTTCCCGAATTTTATTATACCCCCGAAAAACGCGCAAGAGAGAATCAAACCGGGCTTTCCCCATTATTTCTCCCGTGCGGAAAGCGTCATTCGGCGGGGGCGTTTCTCCGCTCCCGTTCGGCGAGGATCCCGACGATCAGCAGCTGCAGCGCGTGGTAGATCATCGTCGGAAGGATGAGGATCCCGGCAAGTTTCGGGTCGGTCAGGAGAACCGCCGACATCACCGTTCCGTGGACGAGCGACTTCTTCGAGCCGCAGTAGAGGGCGGTGATCCGGTCTTCCCTGCTGAAGCGCAGAAGGCGGGCTGTCAGCGCGATGATCCCGTAGACGGTGAAAAAGAGGAGGACCATCGACGCTGAAAGGGCGAGAAAGGTCACAAGCGAAAGCCCGTCGAACATCTTTTCGCTGAACGAATGGCAGAAGGACGTGTAGACGATCAGGAGGATGATCGTCTGGTCGAACAGACGCAGCGCATTGTCGTATTTGACCGAGAACCAGCCGAGCTTTCGGTTCAGCGCGATACCCAGAGCAACCGGCAGGAGAACCTGGCAGACGAGGGAAAGGAGTGTCTGGCCGAGTTCGCTCCCCCCCGTTTCGGCGTTCAGGTAGAGACGCATCCAGATCGGTGTGATGAAAACCCCCGCCAGACTCGAAAGGGAGGCGTTGAAAATCGCCGCCGGAACGTTCCCGCGCGCGAGGTTTGTCATGACAACCGACGAGGAGACGGTTGACGGGAGCGCGGCAAGGAAGAAGGTCCCGAGCCAGAGGCCCGAAACGACCGTGCCGAACGGATTTTTCGGGTCGATCTGTCCCGAGAGATGAACCGCTCCCAGAACCAGCAGCGGGAAGAGGATGAATGTGGCGCACTGCGTGACCAGATGAAGGCGTGTGTTCGCCAGACCGGTGCGGATCCGCTCGCCGTCGAGACGGAGCCCGTAAAAGAAGAAAATCGCCGAGATCCCCCAGTGGGCGAGGGACGAGAGGGAAAGCGGTCCGGAGGCGCTTCCGGCCGCCGGGCAGATCCACGCCAGAAGGACCGCGGCAAAGAGGGAAAGGACGAACTTGTTCATGTCGGCGTCTAAAAAAAAGATACACACACGTAAAAGGCGTGTGTGTATCTTTTCGGAAATGTGCATGGCGGATTACGCGCGGTCGACCGTGATGTCGATTTTCCCCTCAATCCCTTCGAAAAGGCGGATCGGAATCGAATAGAAACCGGTAACCTTGATCGGGCCCTCGAGACCGATGTTGTCAGCCTTGACTTCAATGCCCTTTTCTTTGAGGGCGGCGGCGATCTCTTTCTTGTAGATGCTGCCGTAGAGGTTTCCGCCGTCGTCGGTCGTCGCGGTGAGAGTCAGCGGATTGGCGGCGAGCTTCTTGACGGTTTCCTGAGCGTCGGCAATCTTCTTGGCATGGGCCGCGGCGGCCTCGGCCTTGCGGGCCTCGGCAAGCTGGCGGGTCTTTTCGGTCGCGACAGCCGCCAGACCCTGCGGGATCAGGTAGTTGACCGCGTAGCCGCGTTTGACTTCGACCAGGTCGCCGATCTTGCCGAGCTTTTCAATCTCATGGAGCAAAATCAGCTCGATTCCGCCGTTCTTTCCTTTCGGAAGCTTGGACGTCTGATGACGGCGGGCACGTTTGTCTTTGATAGCGTTAATCATTCTGTTCACCTATGGTTTTATAAAGTTGTTTTTTTACGGAACGGAACTTGAGCCGCAGACCGATCTCAGAAGGGGAGATCGCCGTCGGCGATGCTTTCGTCCGGCTCGAAGGGGGGTTGTGCATCCTGGAAGGAGGACGACTGCTGCGGAGCCGCGCCGTACGAGGCGCGCGGCGCGCCGCCGGCGGCACTGCCGCGGCTGCTCAGAAGGACAAGCCGGTCGGCGATGACCTTGAGCTTGGACCGCTTCTGGCCGTCGGTCTCCCAGGTATCGGTCTTGAGGCGTCCCTCGATCAGGACCGGAGAGCCTTTGCGTGTGTACTCGGCGGCGATGACCGCGGTTTTTCCCCAGAGGGTGACATCCACAAAGGTGGTGTCTTCAATCTGGTTCCCCTGGGCATCACGACGGCGCTCATTGACGGCAAGACCCAGGTCACAGACTTCGGTGCCGCTCGGAATTTTGCGCAGTTCGACATCACGGGTTGTGTTACCAACCAAGACGACTCGGTTATAACTTGCCATGGCTCCCCTTTCGAAAGGTTAGATGTTATTTTGCGCCCCTGCCGTCTGTCCCGCGCCGGGCGGGCACCGCACGGCAGGAAACGGTTCATTCGTCATCTTCGGCGTCGATTTCGTCGTCACCGGAAGCAAAGCCGGCCGCTTCGGCGGCGTCCTCTTTGCGGACGGGACCGGCCAGAGCGTGTTCGACGAGCGCTTCTTCAAGGCGCGGATCGATCCGCAGAATGAGGAAACGCAGAATGTTGCCGTTGATCTGGAACAGACGGTTCAGATCCTTGTACTTCTCAGTATTGAGGTGAAAGTAAGTGAGCCAGTAAATTCCGCGCGTCTGGCCTTTGATCTGATACGCAAGCTTGCGTTCTTCCCAAAGGCGGCTGACACGGACTTCACCGCCCAGCGACTCGATCACTTCGGTGATCTGATTCGACACGGCTTCGGGATCACGGTTGTATTTGACCGTGTCCAGAATAAACAGACCTTCGTAAACGTTAATGTTCTCTGACAATGTTAACTCCTGAATATTTCTCTTTG
>JAEEGL010912864.1_pt1 | contig 35305 bp, 26 predicted proteins | sample 9134231 | NCBI WGS metagenome assembly JAEEGL01 (sample SAMN16246548, study PRJNA631951) | gut metagenome | biome: gut microbiome; feature: rumen; material: fiber-attached | host: Bos | place: Iran: Karaj | collected 2018-10 | reverse complement strand
TTTACACGGTTTTTCACGGTAATGCTCGTTGTTGTTGCCACGGTTTTACACGGTTTTTCACGGTATTGCTAGTTGTTGTTGCCACGGTTTTACACGGTTTTTCACGGTAATGCTCGTTGTTTTTGCCACGGTTTTTCACGGTTTTTCACGGTATTGCTAGTTGTTGTTGCCACGGTTTTACACGGTTTTACACGGTAATGCTCGTTGCTGTTGCCACGGTTTTACACGGTTTTACACGGTAATGCTAGTTGTTGTTGCCACGGTTTTACACGGTTTGGCACGGTAATGCTCGTTGCTGTTGCCACGGTTTTACACGGTCTTTCACGGTAATGCTCGTTGTTGTTGCCACGGTTTTACACGGTTTTGCACGGTATTGCTAGTTGTTGTTGCCACGGTTTTACACGGTTTTTCACGGTATTGCTAGTTGTTGTTGCCACGGTTTTGCACGGTTATTTTAGTTATTGCTACGGTTTTGCACGGTGGGACTTCGTAGCTTTGGCCCTTGATAGGTGACCGCTTCGGTCATAACCCTGAGGACTGATCCAAGTGCTATATTGTAGCCTAAATTTGTACGGAGTTGCTATCGACGGCTAACTGCCAGTCAGCATGTCCCAGACGGCGATGATGTGGCAGATGCTGCCGGCGAGGACAAAGAAGTGGAAGACGGAGTGCATGTAGCGGCGCTTGTTGAGCGAGTAGAACAGGGCGCCGGTGATGTAACACACGCCCTCGGCGATGATCCAGACCACGGCGGCAGTGCTCACAGCCCGCAACAGAGGGCCGAATGCCACCAGCACCGACAGCCCCATCAGCACGAAGCAGATGGTCTCCAGGTTGGAATGTTCCTTCAGCTTGACGAAGCTGACAATAGTGCCGGCGATGGCTGCTGCCCATACGAAGGCAAAGAGACCATAGCCCCACCAGCCCTCGTTGCGCATGGCACAGAGGGTGATGGGCGAATAGCTGCCGGCGATGTGCCAGTAGATGGCGGCATGATCCCATTGGCGCAGCCGCTCCTTCCAACGTGAGCGGCGCGGCAGGGAGTGGTAGACCGTGGAGGCGACATAGCTGGCCAGCATACCGAAGAGGTAGAGCGCCACCCCCACGTCGGCCCAAGGCCCGTGAGGCACAGCGAGCACGATGAGCACCGTGCCTAGAATGACACCAAGCGCGATGCCGGCGGCATGCGACCACGCATTCCACTGTTCCTCGCGCTTGGTGTAACGGATGGCCATTGGGGTGTCGTGCTAATTGTCTTCTTCCCCTGCTTCCATGATCATATCCCACAAAGAGCCTGGCTCTTCCTCCTCGTCGTATTCTTCATCGTCATCAATTTCCTCAATGACGTCATCATCTTTAGGAAAGGTAACACCCCAGTAGAAGCTATCGGTATAGTCGTGTATCTCGAAGTCAGTCATAACCTCGTTGCCTTCATCGTCTACAAGCACATAGCCATCTTCGATGGTGCCCACTAGCAGGCGTTTGTCGTACTGCTTGAACTGCGGCTCGAAGAAGAGGACATCTCCGCTGGGCAGCCTGCAAAGCTTCTCCCCCTGTGTATCCAGTAGGTAATAGCGGTTGCCGCTCGCCTTTCCAGCCAATAGCTTTCCGTTAAAGTTCAGTTTCTTATACTTGTCTTTTAGCAACACGTTCCCTTGGGTATCCATCAATCCCATTTTTTCGCTCTCACTGTTAAAGAAAAGGAACTTTCCATTGAATACATAGCCGGTGATGATTCCCTCCTGGAGTTCCAGTACTGTATTCCCATCGCGGTCGAGGAACACCACCTGGCTCTGCTCACCGTCGTTTTTCTTTGTACCCAGCAGCCCGTCGTAGTAGACATGGGCGGCAGGGTCCAAATCGCTGAAAGCCTTGGTGAAGAGCACCTCACCCTCAGTGTCGATGACTGCCCACTCAGCTCCCTCCTCATCGGGATCGTCAAGGTAGACCACCGCCAGCCCTTCCTTGAAGTTCCAGGCGTCAGAGTATTTGAAAGGAATGGCCGTCTCGCCATTATCGTCGATGTAGCCCCATGTCCCGTCCTCCAGCAACACCATGGCTCGACCACAGACGAAGTTGAAAGCCCTCATGACCTTCACCCCTTCTACTTCATTCAGTTCAAAGGCCGTATTCCCCTCCTTGTCAATATATTTGATGCAGTTCTTCCTGTCTACCACGGGGCAGAGGTCGCCGGTAAATCCGCCGATGTCTTTGTAAGTGCCAATCTTTCTGGGTTCCTCACCGATGGCATAGAGGGTATATAGTTCACTGTTCACATGGAAGACAACGAACCTGTCGTTGAGGCAAGCTGTGACCGCTCCCTTGTATGTCGGTTCGACCGCCACTTCACCGTCGAGGTTCATCAGCCCCCACTTGCCGCCCGCCTCTTCTTGGAAGGCGAAATATTCCAATTCAAATTTTGTGCTTTCGCTAGTGCTCGTTTCCGTTTTCATCGCGCAGCCCGTAAGCAAGAGCGCTGCACCAAATGCCAAATGGCAAATAATAAATGACAAATGCTTCATAGCCAATTCGTAGAATCCGTTGTTAATTCGTTGTTAATCCGTTGTTCTCACAAGACTGTCAGTCAGCCAGCACGAAGTCCAGCTGCCGGCGCTCCACGTTGGCCCGTGCCACCTTGATGCGGATGGCATCGCCCAGCTGGTACTTGCGGTGGTGGCGTCGGCCTACGAGCTGGTAGTTCTTCTCGTCGAACTCGTAGTAGTCGCCGTCCAGGTCGTGCATGCCGACGAGGCCCTCGCAGTGGTTCTCGTCTATCTCGCAGTAGATGCCGTAGCTCTGCACGCCGCTGATGTGGGCGTCGAACTCCTGCCCCACCTTGTCGGCCATGAACTCCACCATCTTGTACTTGATGCTGTCGCGCTCGGCATTGGCGGCGGTCTGCTCCATCTGGCTCGAATGTTCGCACAGCTCCTCGTAGTGGTCCTGATTGGCCGAGCGACCACCCTCCTGATAGCGCGTCAGCAGCCGGTGCACCAGCGTGTCGGGATAGCGGCGGATGGGCGATGTGAAGTGGGTGTAGTAGTCGAAGGCCAGTCCGTAGTGGCCGATGTTGTGCGTGGAGTATTTCGCCTTCATCATGGCACGCAGCGTCAGCGTCTCCACCAGTTTCTGTTCGCGCCGGCCCTCGGCCTCGCTCATCAGCTTGTTCAGGCCGCGCGAGATGGCGCCACGCGTGCCGCTGGTCTTCACCTTGTAGCCCATGGGAGCCAGCGCCGTGCGCAGGTTCTCCAGCTTCTGCGGGTCGGGCTGGTCGTGGATGCGGTAGACGAAGGTCTTTGGCTTTTTGGCGTTTGGTGAGCGGTGAGTGGTGATTGGAGGATAGTTTTGCAGACCTTCCTTCACCAAGTTCCCTTCGCTACTCACCATCTCTGCCACCGTGCGGTTGGCCAGGAGCATGAACTCCTCGATGAGCTGGGTGGCCAGCGTCGACTTCTTGAAGAAGCAGCGGGTGGGGCGCCCCTTCTCGTCGATGTCGAAGTGCAGCTCCTCGCGGTCGAACTTCACCGCGCCGTTCTGGAAGCGGCGGTCGCGCAGCTTCTGCGCCATCTGGCTGAGCAGGCGCAGCTCCTCGGCGTAGTCGCCGTCCTTCCCCTCCAGCATCTCCTGCACCTCCTCGTAGGCGTAGCGGCGGTTGCTCTTGATGACGGTGTGTGCCAGTTGCCACTTCTTGATGTTCGCCTCCTCGTCGATGATGAAGATGACGCTGTAGCACAGCTTCTCCTCGTCGGGGCGCAGCGAGCAGATGAAGTTGCACAGCCGCTCGGGCAGCATGGGAATGGTGCGGTCTACAAGGTAGACGCTGGTGGCCCGCTGCTGCGCCTCCTTATCTATAATAGAGCCCTCCGTGACATAGTGCGACACATCGGCGATGTGGACACCCACTTCATATAACTGAGCATTGGGAGCTGAGGGCTGTTTGCTGTTACGAGGTTCATTACCATGAGGGTGAAGTTCTCCGTTTTCCATTCGGCGGATGCTCAGCGCATCGTCGAAGTCCTTGGCATCGGCGGGGTCGATGGTGAAGGTGAGCACGTCGCGGAAGTCCTCGCGGCGGGCTATCTCCTCGGGTGTGATGCCGGTGTCAATCTTGTTGGCGGCCTCCTCCACGCGCTGCGGGTATTTGTAGGGCAGGTCGTACTGCGCCAGGATGGCGTGCATCTCCACGTCGTTCTCGCCCTGCTTGCCCAGCACGTCGATTACTTCGCCGACAAGGTTTTTCGACTCCTTCGACGGCCACTGGGTGATGCGCACCACGGCCTTCTCGCCCGTCTTGCCGCCCTTCAGCTTCTTCTTCGGAATGAGGATGTCCTGGGCGAAGATGTTTCCCTCGGCATTGAGGAAAGCATAGTCCTTCTCCACCTGCAGGATGCCCACGGCCTGGTTGTGCTTGCGCTCCAGAATCTCCGTCACGATGGCCTCCTTGATGTGGTTCTGCCGGCGCGCCATCATGGCCACGCGCACGCGGTCGCCGCCCATGGCGCTCATCGAGTTGCGCTCCGACACGAAGATGGGCTTGCCGCCGTCGTCGGGCAGGAACGAGTTCTTGCCGTTGGCCTTGCGGATGAAGGTGCCCTCCTGCACCTGGGTCTTCATGTTCAGCCGGTAGGTGCTGTTGTCCACCTTGCTCAGGTAGTCGTCCCATGCCAGCTCGTCCATCACGTCCACGGCCAGCATCTTGGCCGGGTGGGTGTCAAGCTTCAGCGCCTTGAACACCTGTTTGTAACTCAGTGCCTCGCCCGGATGCTCCTGGAATAGCCCTTGCACGGCATCGGCCACCTGTCGCTTCGACAGTCGTCGTCCTCCTTTTCTCTGTCCCATAGTAATATCAGTTTTAATTTTTTGCAAAGTTACAAAACTTTTTTCTATTTTCCCGCATTATCGCCAAGAATTTTTCAACTCTTTCGCGCGCGCACGCGTATATAAGCGGAAAAAAGGCGCTACATGCGCTACTTTGGGTGATAACAGACTGACGTTCAGACGGCTGGATGTAGCTACAGGCCCCCAAAAGGAGCTACCGTAGTAGCTACAGGAAGTGAGGAAAGGGGAATGCGGCAAATTCTCTAGAGAATATGGGCAAACGGCGGCAGTATTTTCCCAAACGGCGTTAGTATTTTCCCAAACGGCGGCAGTATTTTTCCAAACGGCGGCAGTATTTTCTCAAACGGCGTTAGTATTTTCACAAACGGTGGCACTATTTCCCTGAAAAACCCCTGTAGCTCCTGTGTAGCTTCTTGGTAGCTCCTTTTTGACGCTTGTAGCTACAAGCAATTAGTTAGTAGTCAGTTTATTAGACCTTAATGTAGCGCATGTAGCTCCCTTTTTTTTGCTTATAATACACGCGCGTGAGAGCGCCCAAGGTCGAGCGGCCACTTCGTTCTGCGAAGAACTTGCGAAAGTTGAATAATTACTCTATTTCCAGGGCGAGGGGCTGGTGGGGCAGGCGCGGGGGCAGGTTGACGGTGGTGCGTCCGTCCTCGGTGGTGTATTTCAGCCGTTTGCCGGTGCTGAGGAGGCGGATGGCTTTGCGGGGCTGGTTGTCAGTCCAGCTCAGCGTAGCGGGCATGTCGCCGTCATTGGCGGCGGGGCGGTAGAGGGCGTACTTCCTCATGCCGTCCTTCGAGGCGGTGAACCAGAGGTTGCCCTCGTGATAGTGGGGGGTGATGGTGGTGCCGTAGATGGCACGGCCATTGATGCGGAGCCATTGGCCTATCTCATGCAGGCGCTCCGTGGCCTCGGCATTGATGATGCCCTCGGGCGTGGGGCCTACTCCCAGGACCATGTTGCCGCCCTTGGCCACAATCTCGATGAGCGTGCCCAGCACCTCGTTGGCCGTCTTGTAGCGGGCATGGGGCGTGTAGCCCCAGTCGTCGGTCAGTGGTATGCAGCTTTCCCAGGGGTAGGGGAGCTGCTGCTCGGGAATGGTGCGCTCGGGCGTCTGGTAGTTCTCGTAGGGACCGCGTATGGTGCGGTCGACGATGATGATGCCGGGCTGGCGGCTGCGGGCCATGCGTGCCACGGCGGGCATGTCGATGTCCTGCCCGTAGCGTCCGGGCCACACCCAGCCGCCGTCGAGCCAGAGGATGTCCACGCGGCCGTATCGGGTGAGTATCTCCTCCAGCTGCCGGTGGGTGAACTGCTTGAACTGCTGCCATCGCCAGGGATACTGCTCCACGGGGTAGTTCACGTTGCGCCCCTTCTTGGCGTAGACGTCCCACCAGTAGTACTGCGAGTGCCAGTCGGGCTTGGAGAAATAGGCACCGATGGTGAATCCGGCGGCGCGGTAGGCGTCGAAGACATGGCGCAGCACGTCGCGGCGCGGGTCGTCGCGGAAGGCATGACGGGCAATGGTGTAGTCGGTCTCCTGCGAGTCGAACATGCAGAAGCCGTCGTGGTGCTTCGTGGTGAAAATCATGTACTTCATCCCCGCGTCGCTGCAGACGGAGGCCCATTGCGCCGGGTCGAACTGCACGGGGCGGAAGGTGTCGGCCAGTCCCCAGTACCAGTCGAGATACTGCTGGTAGGTGAGGGTGGTGTCGCGGGTGATCCACGGCTCGTCGCAGATGCTCCACGACTCCACGATGCCCGGCACGGCATAGATGCCCCAGTGGAGCAGCACGCCGAACTTCAGGTCCTGCCACTGCCTCAGGTTCTCCACTACGAGCGGCTCGGCCGGCCATTCGTATTCCTCCGACTGCTCATGGACGTTGCCGGTCTGCGCCGGAGAAATGATAAGCGACGAGTGAAAAGTGATGAGTGCCAGCAGCACCTTCACCGTCCATGTTGTTCTCATTTCCATATTTAGTAATAATGAAAAAACTAAAGAGGCACCGGGCATGAAGCCTGGTGCCTCTGCAGATGGCGTCGGCAATGGCGGGCCTATTTCACAATCACCTTCTTGCCGTTCATGATGTAGAGTCCGCGCTTGGGCTGGAACACCTGACGGCCCTGGAGGTCGAAGTATTTGCTGTTGGCGGATTTGCCGCTTCCGATTTCGCTGATGCCGGTGAATGTGGCAGGCGAGACGAACCTCACGTTGTAGACATACTGCTTGTTGTCAATCTGGAAGCAGAACTTGCCAGTGGCAATGAAGTTGTCGGGCACGGCGTTCAGGCTGCTGATGTTGAGCAGGATGTCGTCGCCGTCTTCCTCGAAGACGATGAGGATGCTGCCCTCAATGTCGTAGTAGCCGTTGAGGTCGAAGCCCAGTCCGTCGAAGGTGTTGCATCCCTGTCCGTAGATGTTGGCATCGGTCATGCCGTGCAGGTAGCTGTTCTGGTCGTCCATCAGGTCTGCAACGGTGACGCCCAGTGCCTCGGCGGGCTTGTTCATGTCGATGGGCACGGTCATCTCCTCGGTCGAGACGGGCAGAATGAGCTCTTCCTCACCCACGATTTCGGCCTTGACGATGCTCTCTACGAAGCTGACGCTGATGTTGAAGGTGATCATCTCGCCGCTCTCCACATTGACGAGGAAGAGCTGGGTCTTGAAGACGTCGCCCACGTTGTTCACGCCAGGATACTGGAAGAACTGGAAGGTGCCGTCGGCGGCATAGCAGATGCCCACGGGGGTGCTGCTGCTCCATGTGGAGACACGGCCCTCGGCGTCAAGCCAGAAGCCTGGCTTCGGGTCGCAGCTGTACTTGTCGCTGTAGATGCTGCCTGTGGCTTCGGCGTTGGCATCGGTAGCCAGGCCGTAGAGCTTCACGTCGCTGGTGCCGAGGATGCTCTCCAGCACGACGGGATCGATGGTCCATTTTTCCTCAATGGGATAGGCGCTGGCAGAAGGAATGGCCTGCACGCCGAAGCTGATGGTACGCACGTTGGTGAATTCGTCGTTCACCTGTTTGGGCTCGACCACCTTAAGGGTGACGGCGTAGGTGTAATACTTGTCGCCCTCACCGCCGTTGGTGAAGTAGAGGTAGGCAGTGCGCTCGTCGCCCACGCTGAGTGCATTGGGATACTGGCCCACGTTCCAGCTTTCCATGCTCAGACGGTTCTGAGAGTCGGGAGCGTTGGTAGGCTCGACGAATATGACGGAATTGGCACCCCATGCGGTGACGCGGCCTTCAGAGTCGAACCACCAGCCACCGTTGTTGGCCGTTGATGCGGCAAAGCTGTTGTCGCCGTCGAGGGCCTTCACGGTCAGTTCCGACACCTCCCAGCCCAGGGCGGCGGCGATGGCATCGAGGTCGGGCTTCACGGCCTTGGTGGAATAGTCGCTTGTAGGCTCCTGCTCAACCACGACAGTGGTCTCGCCCACCTTGGTCATGCCCTCCAGGCCATTGCCGGCCTCCTTGAGGAGCACCTCGAGGTTGTAGCGCAGACGGTAGGCCTTGTCGCCGTAAATCGCGTAGATGTTGACGAAGTATTTCTCCTCACTTTTCAGCACGCCGGGATATTGTCCGAGACGGCAGTACAGCGAGTCGCTGACGGTGTCGTAGGAGAAGCCCTCTACGAAGAACTTGTTGCCCTGACCATAGCCAGTGGCGGCGCACTCGCCGGTGGCCTTGCCACCCTCACCACCCTCGCGGATGTCGGTGGTCCACCAGCCGGGAGCACCAGCGGTGGAGTTCTGCGTCAGCTCGGCTTTCTTGTCGATAGTCTCCGTGTCGAACTCGGTGCACCAGAGCAGCTCGGCAATATTGCTCTTGATAGAGGCAGTATCGGCGGCTCCTATCTTGGCCAGAATCTCGCTGAACTTAGCCACATAGATGGCATCGGCAGAATAGTCGGTACGGGGGTACTGCTGCACGTCGATGGCGGTCTCGCCCACGACATTCAGCTCTTTCTCCACGATGGTGGCAGGCTCGGGAATGGCCTTCTCGCCACCCGTCACGGTGAAGTCGATGGTGAAGGTGGCCACCTGTCCATTGTACTGCAGGCTGAACTTCAGCTGCTTGTTGTAGATGCCGTATTTCAGCATGTTGGGCATCATGCCGATGTTGATGCTGAAGGTGCTGGCCTCCTCATCCCATACGGGGTTGCAATAGTAGGCGCCGTTGGGATAGCTGATAATCTCGGCTTCGGTGTCGAGCCAGAAACCCTTCTCGCCACCAGTGGTGTAGCCGTCGCTCCAGGTGTCGGGAGCCGACGGGGGGGCGTAGAAGAACATGTTGGGGTCGGTGCTGCCCTCAGCCATCCATGAGTTGAGAGCGGCCAGCAGGCCGGCAGCGTCGGTGCCCAGGGCCTGGCCCACTTCGGCGGCCTGGAAGGTGGCGGGCTCGGGAGCCCAGTCGTCGCGGGGAACCTGGTTCACCGTTCCCGTGAATTGTGCCTGGGCGGTCATCACGCCAAACAGACATACTACTGCTGTAAGCAGATTTCTCATTCGTGTAATCATCATACCATGTAGTTGAATTTAGGTTATTAAAAAGATAGTTAGTTCGCTAAAAGTGCTGCAAAGATAGGAATTATTCTTGAATCGCGCAAGTAAAAACGGGAAAATAACTGCTTCAGCTCTTTTTTTCTTTGTTTTTCTTGCAGAAACAACAAAAAAAGCGTACTTTTGCATTCTTGAAGCACTACGTGACAGACACCATGCGAAAATATCTGTATCTCCTGCTACTGCTGCTCTTGCCGGCCTGTGTCGACGAAGAGGAGCTGCCCGACACGCCTCAGGGCAACTTTGAGGCATTGTGGAAAATAGTGGACCAGCACTACTGCTTCCTCGACTACAAGCAGCATGAGTACGGGCTGGACTGGAATGCCGTCTACAACAAATACAAGGTGCGCATCGACAAGGACATGACCAGCCTGCAGCTGTTTGAGGTGCTCACACAGATGCTGGCAGAGCTGCGCGACGGCCATGTCAACCTGTCGGCCTCGCACGACTACGGCCGCTACTGGTCGTGGCGTGAAGATTATCCCGCCAATTTCAGCGACTCGCTGCTGCGTGCCTATTTGGGTACTGACTACAAGATTGCCTCGGGACTCAGCTACCGCATCCTCGACGACAATATCGGCTACATGCGCTACGAAAGCTTCAGCAGCCCCATCGGCGAGGGCAACCTCGACGAGGCATTGACGTACCTCATACTCTGCCAGGGTCTCATCATCGACATCCGGGGTAACGGCGGCGGCGACCTGACAAACGCCGTGAAGCTGGCCGCCCGCTTCTGTCAGGAGAAGACGCTGGTGGGCTATATGCAGCACAAGACGGGCCCCGGACACTCGGAGTTCTCGCCGCTGGAGGCACACTATCTGGAGCCGTCGTCAAACATCCGCTGGCACAAGCCCGTTGTCGTGCTCACCAACCGACACGTCTTCAGCGCCGCCAATGAGTTTACGATGTACATGAAGACTTTGCCGCAGGTGAAAGTGGTGGGTGACCATACTGGCGGCGGCGCGGGCATGCCCTTCAGCTCGTCGCTGCCCAACGGGTGGAGCGTGCGCTTCTCGGCTGTGCCCACCTATGATGCGCGGCGGCAGTCAATGGAATTCGGCATTGCCCCGGACTATTATGTCAGTCTGCAGGATGAGGATTTCCGGCGCGGTCGCGACACCATCATCGAGTTTGCCCGCCAGCTGCTGAACCAATAGGACAGGATGCTGAAGCAGGAAGGGAAAAAGCCGGGACAGGACTACAATTTGTCGAGTGTCACCGTGATAGTGACGTACCGCCCGTTGTTCATCTCATAGTCGTATTCCGCCTCAATGCGATAGGGCGACAACGACAGCACACGCCAGAGCATCAGCTGTTGCCGACCGTCGTCCAGGCTTCCTTCAATCCTGATGAGCGCCTCGCTGGCACGCCAAGTGCCGTCGAGCTGTCCGCTGTCGTAGACCAGGGCACAGGTGCCGTCGGCCTGGAAGACTATAAACCGGTATGACAGCTCAAAGTCCAGCGGCTCGGAGGTCTTGTAGCTGAAAGCCCACCGTCCGGCAAGCGTGTCTGCCGTCACGTCGCTGTCTTCCAACTTGTCACAGCCCGCCGCTAGCAGGCTCGCAAAAAAGAGCGCGAAGAGCACCAAGTGTTTCGTCATTTTGTTACTAGCGTGTAATTTTTATTAAAAAACCGCACAAAATTAGCGATTTTTCTTGAATTATAACATAGAACTCGGAAAAAATTGCTAATTTTGCACGATATTTTTGAAAGGCACCTAGACAATACGTCTTTTTGCCGGTCTGACATTATTATTATAGAGAAAGCAATGGATAAACTGAGTTATGCCCTTGGACTGGGCATCGGGCAGCAGTTGGCCCAGATGGGAGCTGCCCAATTTCTGAATGTGGATGATTTCGCACAGTCGGTTCGCGACGTGCTTCAGGGTAACGAGCTGAAGATTCAGCATCGCGACGCGCAGCAGCTGGTAAACACCTTCTTCCAGCAGCAAGAAGAGAAGATGCGTGCCGAGCAGGCCGAGAAAGGCAAGGCTGCCAAGGATGCCGGCGAGAAATACCTGGCTGAGAACGCCAAGAAGGAAGGGGTCATCACTACCGCCAGCGGCCTGCAATATCAGGTGCTGCGTCAGGGCAATGGCCGCCGACCCACAGCCAAGGACAAGGTGAAGTGCCACTATGAGGGCTTCCTCATCGACGGCACCGTGTTCGACAGCAGCGTGCAGCGCGGCGAGCCTGCCGTATTCGGGCTGCAGCAGGTCATTGCCGGCTGGACAGAGGGCCTGCAGCTGATGCAGGAGGGTGGAAAGTACCGCTTCTTCATTCCCTATCGCCTGGCATACGGCGAGGGCGGTGCCGGACAGCTGATTCCTCCCTTCGCAGCACTGATTTTCGACGTCGAACTGATAGAAGTGGTCTGATGAGAAAGCTAGCGTCGTGGGCTGTAGCCCTTATGGCAGTGGCTGTCACAGCCGCATGTACGGGCGGCGCCGGGCAAGGCCAGGTGAAGCTGGCCACAGGAAACGACTCCCTGAGCTATGCCGTGGGCATGACCGTCGCCCAGGAATACAAGTCGACGGTCTCCCTCCCCCATGTCACCGACACCCTGCTGCTTGATGACTTCCTGAAGGGGGTTGAAGAAGGGACGGCCATTGACGGCAACATGAAAGAGATTGCCCGTGTGGCTGGTCTGGAGTCGGTCTTCCAGTTGAGCGATGCCGTAAAGAACATCAACCGCATCTGCTATGGCGGCGACAAGCAAGGCGGCGTGACGCTCGGCGCGATGGCCGACGCCTACATGACTGTCATCAAGGGTGAAAACCCGGGAATGACCGGCGACGAGGCTTATGCCTACCTGTATGATGAACACCGTGCCGACAACCCGATGAAGCTGGCCCGTGCCACAGGCATCTCCATGGGTGATGCCGTCCTGCAGAACGATGCCTTACTCCAGAAGCTGGGCGTGGATGCCGTTCATGTGGGCGATTACCTGAACGGCATGAACGAGGGACTCAGAGCCTTTACTAACGAGCAGGCCAAAGCTGCTGCCGCAGGCATCGTGGCAGGCCGTTTCATCACCAGCCAGCGGCTGCCGTTCTACGACAGCAAGTTCTCAGGCAACGACAGCACCAGGATTATCAACGCCTCGGTAGCACTGACAGCTTTTCGGCATGCCATGGGGAGCGTACGCCTACAGCTGATCAAGAAGGAGGCTGAGCAATGTATGGAGCGCCACACCCTTGCCCTCGTCACCGGCCAGTTTGCCGACAACAAGACGGCAGGGCAGCAGTTCCTGGCCGCGAACAAGACCAAGGACGGCGTGCAGACCACAGCCAGCGGCCTGCAGTATAAAGTGCTGAAACAGGGCGACGGCCCGGTGCCCACAGCCACTGATGTGGTGAAGGTGCACTACGAGGGACGGCTCATCGACGGCACCGTGTTCGACTCGTCGCTGGAACGCGGCGAACCGATGCTCCTGCCGCTAAACGAGCTCATCGACGGCTGGGCCGAGGCTCTGCAAATGATGCCGGTGGGTTCGGAGTGGGAACTCTACATCCCGCAGGAGCTGGCCTACGGCAGTGAGAGCATAGGAGAGCATGTGAAGCCCTTCTCCACACTCATCTACCGCGTGCAGCTGCTCGAAATCAAGGCTCCCAAGAAACCGGCCAAATAGACAAGACAATACATATATTTATAACTTTTAAAAAACAAAACAACAAAATGAAAAAATTTGCTTTCATGGCCGTATCGGCCATCGCTGCTGCCACGCTCGTTTCATGTGGCGGCGCAGGCACTCCGAGTGCCAACCTGAAGTCTGACGTCGACACACTGAGCTATGCGCTGGGTATGAACCTGGGCGACGAGCTGGTGCAGTACAACATCATGGACCAGATGGGCGTCGACTCCGCTTTCGTCAATGAGTTCATCAAGGGTATGAGCGACGCTGCCAGCGCCAAGGACGACAAGAAGAAAGCTGCCTACTACGTGGGCGTACAGATTGGCAACGACCTGAACAACCGCATCATCCCCGGTATGGAGAAGCAGTACTTTGGCGAAGACTCTACCCTAAGCCTCAACCGCGCCAACATCCTGGCCGCCATCATCAAGATGGTGAAGGGTGACACCCTCACCGCTATCAAGGCCGACGATGCCCGCAACTTCGTGCAGACCTTCCAGCAGAAGCAGAAGGAGAAGCAGTATGCTAGCGTGAAGGCCGAGGGCGAGAAGTTCCTGGCCGAGAATGCCAAGAAAGACAGCGTGATCACCACCGAGAGCGGTCTGCAGTACAAGGTTATCAAGCAGGGCAACGGTGCCATCCCCACCGAGACCGACAAGGTGAAGGTGCACTATGAGGGCCGCCTCATCGACGGTACCGTGTTCGACTCTTCGCTGCAGCGCGGCGAGCCCACCTCCTTCAATGTCAACGCCGTCATCAAAGGCTGGACCGAAGCCCTGAAGATGATGCCCGTCGGCTCGGAGTGGGAAGTCTACATTCCGCAGGAGCTGGCCTACGGCGAGAATGGCGCCGGCCAGAACATTCCTCCCTACGCTGCCCTCATCTTCAAAGTTCAGCTGCTTGAAATCGAGAAGTAAGTCAGCTACGCAATGAAGAGCGCATTCGTCATAGCACTCGCCGCCTTGGTGGCGGGTGCTTCTTATAATACAGCCGAAGCCGGAAAGAAAAAGACCAAGGAGGTGAAGAAGGTTGCCGAGGAAGTGGTGGCTCCCGTATCCCTGGTCACTGGCAGCGACTCGCTGAGCTATGCCGCAGGCATGATGATGACCAACGGTCTCGTCGGCTATCTGCAGCAGCAGCTGAAGGTGGACACTGCCTACATGGCCGACTTCGTGAAAGGCTTCAACGAAAGCATTGCCGACACCAGCGACCCCCGCGAGGTGGCTCTCAGGGCCGGACGGCAGATTGCCGACCAGCTCAAGCAGAGCATGCTGCCCCGCATCAAGGCCGACTTTACCGACACCCCCGACAGCATCATCAACACGCTGCTGTTCCGAGGCTTTGCCGATGCCCTGCTGGGCGACACTACCGTGATGAAGGCCGACTGGGCACAGAACTTCTTCGGCGAGCGGCAGAGCTACAACAACAAGGTCAAGGCCGAAAAGCAAATCAAGCCCGGACGCGACTTCCTGGCTGCCAACGCCACCAAGGAGGGCGTCATCACCACGCCTAGCGGCTTGCAGTATAAGATACTGGTGAAGGGCGAGGGAAAGGTGCCCCAGCCCACCGACAAGGTGAAGGTGCACTATGAAGGACGGCTCATCGACGGCACCGTCTTCGATGCCTCCTCCAAACACGGCACCGAGCCGGCCTCCTTCCGCGCCGACCAGGTGATACGTGGCTGGGCAGAAGCCCTGACCATGATGCCCGTAGGCTCGAAGTGGCAGCTCTTCATCCCGCAGGAGCTGGGCTACGGCGAGCGTCAGGCCGGACAGATTCCTCCCTATTCCACGCTGATTTTCGACGTGGAGCTGGTAGGCATCGAATAACAAATGAAAAAAATGTGATTAATACTGTTTAATTCGTGTGAGTCACTAAAAACAAACAGGAGCAAAAACAATGGAAAAAATAGACAATCTCGACAAAAAGATTCTCAGCATTCTGTCGAAGAATGCCCGCATTCCGTTCAAGGAGGTGGCCGAAGACTGCAACGTGTCGCGTGCCGCCATCCACCAGCGTGTGCAGAAGCTCATCGAAGGCGGCATCATTACCGGCAGCGGCTTTGATGTCAACCCCAAGTCGCTGGGCTACCGCACCTGCACCTACGTGGGTATCACACTGGAGCGAGGCTCCATGTACAAAGAGGTGGTGAAGCGCCTGGAACTGATACCCGAAGTCGTGGAGTGTCACTTCACCACAGGCCCTTACACCATGATGGTGAAGCTCTATGCCCGCGACAATGAGCAACTGATGCTGCTGCTCAACGGACAGCTGCAAGAGATTCCGGGAGTGGTGGCCACAGAGACGCTCATCTCTCTGGAGCAGAGTATTAAACGTGAGATTCCTGTTAAGTTTGAAGAGATTGAAACCGAATGAACAAGTATTCACTGAAACAGCAGACCGACGCCATTTACCGGCGTTTCGTCACCCTGCCCCGGCGGCCGGTCATCGGCATCACTGCCAACTACGATGATCATAGTGCACGCCTGGCCGAGGGCTATTACAAGCAAGTGGTGGCAGCGGGTGGAGATCCGCTCATCATCCCGCCCTGCAATGGCGTGGAGACCCTGAACGGCACGCTCAACCACATCGACGGACTGCTACTGACTGGCGGTGCCGACATCAATCCGCTCTTTATGGGGCAGGAGCCAGTGCCGCAGCTGGGACATATCAATGCCGAGCGCGACCTGCCTGAACTGCTCATCACCCGCATGGCCTTTAACCGCCAGATGCCCATCCTGGGCATCTGCCGAGGCATACAGACGCTGGCCGTGGCATTGGACGGACAGGTGGAACAGCACATCGGCAACGGCATCAAGCACTCGCAGGATGCCGACCGCCATGTGCCCACCCACACCGTCAGCGTAGAGCAGGGCTCCACATTATATAATATAATGGAGCATGGCGGCAAACTCTCCCCATTGTACGTCAATTCCTTCCACCATCAGGCCGTGAGCGATCCCGGCCCCCATTTGCGTGTCGTGGCCACCGCCCCCGACGGCGTTGTGGAAGCTGTCGAGAGCAACGAGTACAAGTCGATTCTGGGCGTGCAGTGGCATCCGGAGTGCATGACCGCCGACGACGGAGGTCTCCTGCTCTTCCAGTGGCTGGTGGGCGAGGCTCGCACATACCGTCAGATTCAGCGGCTGCACAACCGCGTGCTCACCCTCGATACCCATTGTGACACGCCGATGAAGTACACCGAAGACTTCGACTTCACCATGCGCAACGACGGTGTCTGCATAGACCTGCCGAAGATGACCGAGGGACGGCTCGATGCCGCCATCATGGTGGCCTACATCCCGCAGACGATGGCGGCCAACCCTCCCGGAAGCCCCGATTCGCCGTTCAACTATGCCAACACCCAGCTCGACAGGATAGAGAAGTTCCGAGAGGCAGTGCCCCACAGACTCTACATTGCCCGTACCTTCGACCATCTCTGGCAGAACAAGCGGGTCACGCGCAAAAGCATCATGATGGGCATTGAAAACGGCCTCGCACTGGAGGGACAGCTGAGCAACGTGGAGCACTTCGCCCGTCGCGGCGTGGTCTACATCACGCTCTGCCACAATGGCTCCAACGACATCTGCGACTCCGCCAAGGGCGAGCCGCTGCATGGCGGCGTAAGCCCCTTCGGCGAGCAGGTAATACACGAGATGAACCGTCTGGGAATGATGGTCGACCTGAGCCATGCGGCAGAGAGCAGCTTCTACGACGCCCTCGACATGTCGCAGAAGCCCATCGTCTGCACCCACTCCTCATGCCGCGCACTCTGCGACCATCCCCGCAACCTCACCGATGACCAGCTCCGCGCACTGGCTCGCAAGGGAGGCGTCTGTCAAATCACTCTCTATCCCGGATTCCTCCGGCAGGACGGACAGGCCACCATCCTTGATGCCATCGAGCACCTGAAGCACGCCATCGAGGTGATGGGCATCGACTTCGTGGGACTGGGCACCGACTTCGACGGCGACGGTGGCGTTCCCGGACTGGCCGATGCCAGTGAGCTGACCCTCTTCACACGCCAGCTGCTGCAGGCCTCCTTCAGCGAGGAGGACATTCAGAAGATTTGGGGAGGCAACTTCCTCCGCGTCATGAAGCAAATACAGTCGAGAAGATGAAAACGGTTTTGTCTTTTTACCTTTTTGCCTCTTTACTTCTACTCGCCACCTCCTGTGGCGGCGCGAAGAAAACGCCGGCAGAGCCGTCGGCCGCTACCAGTCTGGCAGCTCCTGTCAATATTGCGTTTTCTGCCGACTCAGCCTATGCCTTCTGTCAGGCGCAGTGCGACTTCGGCCCCCGCACCATGAACAGTGAGGCACACGAGCGCTGCGGACAATGGATAGTGGAGAAGTTCCAAAGCTTCGGCCTGCATGTCATCGAGCAGCGAGCCACGCTGAAAGGCTTCGACGGCACACCGCTGCTCTCAAGCAACATCATAGCCAGCTACCGCCCCGATTTGGCCAACCGTGTCCTCGTCTGCGCTCACTGGGACAGCCGCCCCTGGGCCGACAACGACCCTGACCCCGCCAATCACAGCAAGCCTGTGATGGCTGCCAACGATGGAGCCAGCGGCGTGGCTGTCATGTTGGAGCTAGCACGGCTGATTTCCAGTTCAGAACGTAGGACTGAACATGCAGAATCTGCTGACGCCGATGAGACTTCGTCGACATCAGGCGCGGAGGCAAATGCTCAACCTTCAACGCTCAATCCTCAACTCGGAATAGACTTCATCTGCTTCGATGCCGAGGACTGGGGCAACGACGGCTACAGCGACTCCTGGGCACTGGGTGCACAGCACTGGGCCAAGAACCTGCACAAGCCGGGGTATAAGGCACGTTTCGGCATCCTGCTCGACATGGTGGGAGGACAGCAGGCACGCTTCTGCTGTGAGGGCAACTCGCTCTATTATGCCCCACAAGTGGTGAAGCGCGTTTGGCGGGCAGCCGAGGAGGCCGGCTACAGCAGTTACTTCCCCCGCGAGGACGGCGGCACCATCACCGACGACCACGTCCCCGTGAACGAAGTGGCCAAGATTCCGTGCATCGACATCATCCCCTACTATCCCCTTTGCGAACAAAGCTCTTTCGGCCCCACCTGGCATACCGTCAACGACGACATGCAGCACATAGACCGTAGCACCCTGAAAGCTGTAGGGCAGACATTGGTGCAAGTCCTCTTCACAGAAAAGTAGTCCCCCTCGCGCGCGTGCGCGTAATACGCGCGCGAAAAAAACGCGCTACAGGAGCTACTTTGTCACTAAACGGACTGATTGACAATTGGTTGTTTGTAGCTACACCGCTCTTTTTGGAGCTACTCTAGTAGCTACAGGCAGAGCGGGGTGATGAGCAGAAAATACTGCCGCCGTTTGGAAAAATACTGCCGCCGTTTTGGAAAATACTGCCGCCGTTTGGAAAAATACTGCCGCCGTTTGAAAAAATACTGCCGCCGTTTGAAAAAATACTGCCGCCGTTTGGAAAAATACTGCCGCCGTTTGGAAAAATACGAACGCCGTTTTGGAGAATACTGCCGCCGTTTGGAGCTGTAGCTACAAAAGTAGTACCAAAAACCATGCTATAGCTACAAGCAACGGTTTGCAGCCCAGGAGGTTAGATACCAAAGTAGCGCTTGTAGCACCAAAAAATGCTACGCGTGTGCGCGCGTATAGCCCTTATTCAACTTGATTGAGCCATGTCAGGCTTCCGCTGCCGCAAGCAGAATCTCGCTGAGGGTGGGGTGGATGTGCACGATATGTTGAAGCTGGTCTACCGTGGCCTCCATGCTGATGAGGACGCTGGCCTCCTGCACGAGGTCGGCGGCATGGGCACCAAATACATGGCAGCCTAGGATGCGTCCTGCTTCCGGCTCGCTGAGCAACTTCACCATGCCCTCTGTCTCGTTCATGGCCAGGGCCTTGCCGTTGGCACGGTAGAAGGCCTTGCGGCACTCATAGGCTGTGATCTCTAGCTTCAACTGGTCTTCGCTCTTTCCTACACAGGCAGCCTCAGGCGAGGTGAAGATGGCGGCGGGAACGGTGGAAAGCTGATGGTGAGCGCTCGCTTCCGCACCGTCTTGCTTGACGATGTGCTCGACGACGGCTTTGGCCTGCGCCTCGGCAGCATGGGCCAGCATCTGGCGGCCGTTGACGTCGCCGATGGCGTAGATGCCGGGGACGGTGGTCTGGAAATGGTCGTCAACGTGGATGCCCGTGCGCTCGTCGTAGTCGAAGCCGGCATGGCGGAAGTGGTCGAAGACACGCGGGGCGCGGCCTACGGCCATCAGCACCTGCTCGGCCTCTACGGTCAGCTCGCGGCCTTTCTTGTCGGTGAAGCAGACCTCTTTCACGGCTTCTTTCTGCCTGATAGCCGTTACGGCGCACTGCAGGTTGAACTCCACTCCCCGTTTCTCCAGCACCTTACGTAGGCGCTTGGCGATGTCGCTGTCCAGTGCGGGCAGACATTCCTTGAGGAACTCCACCACGGTGACCTTTGTGCCGAAGGCATTGAAAATGCTGGCAAACTCCATACCGATGACGCCCGCCCCTACGATGCAGAGGCTGGCGGGGAGACGGTCGAGCTGGAGCAGGTCGCGGCTGTCGAGGAAGAGGCCGTCGGCGGGCTCCTTCAGGCGGAGGGTCTTTGGCACGGAGCCGGTGGCGACGATGATGTGCGGGGCGGTGTAGGTCTCCTTTGCTGCGATGGCATCGCAGCATACAGGACGGGCTTCTACGGTGCGGGCGTCGAGGAAACGGGCTTCGGCACGGACGAGGGTGATGTTGGGGTGGGAGAGGAGCGTCTCAATGCCTGTGCGCAGCTGCTGCAGCACGGCGTCCTTTCGCTCCTTGGCCTTCTCCAGCTGGAAGCGGAAGCCGTCGTGGCTGATGCCGAAGGTCTCGGCCTCGCGCATGAGGCTGACGGCCTCGGCATTGCGGGCGTAGCACTTCGTGGGGATGCAGCCTTCGTTCAGACAGGTGCCGCCCACGCTTGCGGCCTCGAAGATGACTACCTTCAGCCCCTTCTCTGCGGCCAGCTCGGCAGCACGGTAGCCTCCGGGGCCTGCGCCGATGATGATGAGATCTGTCGTGTTCATAGAGTTTAGAGTTTGGAGTTTGGAGTGTAGAGTTTAGAGTTTGCTACCGCACCAGAGACTAAGTGCGGTAGCAAATTCTTTATTCTTCACCTCTCTTTATTCATTCTTCCTTTAACTGGCGGTAGGTCACCACGGGATGCTTGGCTGCCAGCACGTCATCCACGCGGCCGATGGGCGTTTTGTGCGGAGCCGACTTCACCAGTTCGGGGTCGGTCTTGGCCTCCAAGGCAATCTGGCGCATCACCTGTATGAATTCGCTGATGGTCTCGAGCGACTCGTTTTCCGTAGGCTCAATCATCAGGCTCTCGTGGAACAGCAGGGGGAAGTAGATGGTGGGTGCGTGGTAGCCGTAGTCGAGCAGCCGCTTGGCCACGTCCATCGTGGTGACCCCTGTGCTCTTGTCTTTGAGGCCGTCGAAGACGAACTCGTGCTTGCACAGGCCGTCGATGGGCAGCTCGTAGACATCTTTCAGCTGCTCCTTGATGTAGTTGGCGTTGAGCGTGGCCAGCGGGCCTACCTCCTTGATGTGCTCACGTCCCAGCGAGAGGATGTAGGCGTAGGCGCGGATGGCCACGGCGAAGTTGCCGTGATAGGGCGACACTTCGGGGAAGAACTGCTCCAGCCCTTCGCGCACGCCGACGGGTCCGGCTCCGGGGCCTCCGCCGCCATGAGGCGTTGAGAAGGTCTTGTGCAGGTTGATGTGCATCACGTCGAACCCCATGTCGCCCGGGCGGCAGGCGCCCAGCATGGGGTTGAGGTTGGCCCCGTCGTAATACATCAGGCCGCCGCAGTCGTGTACCAGCTTTTCGATGGCAGGTATCTGTCGCTCGAAGAGTCCCAGCGTGTTGGGGTTGGTCATCATCATGGCGGCAATGTTTTCTCCCTGTTGGCTGAGCAGGGTCTGCAGGGACTCGAGGTCGACGGTGCCGTCGCTGAGCGATTTCACCTCCACGATGTCCAGCCCGCAGACAGCAGCCGAGGCGGGGTTGGTGCCGTGGGCGGAGTCGGGCACGATGACGAGGCGCCGCTTGTCGTCGCCACGGCTCTCGTGGTAGCGCTTGATGACCATGAGGCCGGTCAGCTCGCCGTGGGCACCGGCGAAGGGCTTCAGCGTGAAGGCATGCAGGCCGGTGAGCTCGCAGAGGGCACGGCAGAGCAGCGTGCAGACGGCCTCGGCGCCTTTCGTCGTTTCGGCGGGCTGCAGCGGGTGGAGGTTGGCAAACTGCGGCAGTGCGGCCATCTCCTCGTTGAGCTTCGGGTTGTACTTCATCGTGCAGGAGCCGAGCGGATAGAATCCGTTGTCCACGCCGAAGTTATTGGCCGAAAGATTCGTATAGTGGCGAACCACGGTCATCTCGTCGCATTCGGGCAGTGCGGCGTCCTCCTGGCGGCGCAGCTCCTGTGGCACATGGTAGTCGCCGAAGCGGTTCTTCGGCAGGGAATAGCCCTTGCGGCCTGGCTGCGACAGCTCGAATATCAGGTTTCCGTATAGTCTGTTGTTCATAGTGCTATTTTGATTCCTTTGTTAGGAGGCTAAGAAGTGTGTCGATTTCTTCCTTGGTACGTTTCTCGGTGACGGCAAACATGAGCTGGTCGTCGGCCAGGCGGATGCCTCCGAAGATGCCGTTGTCGAGGAGGCGCTGTTGCAGGGCGTCGGCATCGCCGTCATAGCGCACGACAAACTCGTTGAAGAACGGCTGGTCGTAGACGAGCGTGAAATGTCCGGTGCCGAGGAGCCGGTCGCAGAGATATTGGGCGCCGGCATAGCTTAGCTCGGCAGCCTCCTTCAGTCCCTGTCTGCCCATGAGCGAGCAGTAGACGGTGGCAAAGAGTGCCATCAGCGACTGGTTCGAGCAGATATTCGACGTGGCCTTCTGCCGGCGGATGTGCTGCTCGCGGGCCTGCAGGGTGAGCACGAATGCGCGCTGGCCACGGCTGTCCACTGTCTTGCCGACGATGCGGCCGGGCATCTTGCGGATGAGCTTCTCCGTGCAGCACATATAGCCCACGTAGGGCCCGCCCCACTGCATGGGTATGCCCAGGCTCTGGCCGTCGCCCACGGCAATGTCGGCCCCCCACTCGCCGGGAGTCTTCAGCACGGCGAGGTTGGCTATGATGCTGTTCATGACGAACAGGGCCTTGGCGTTGTGGCAGAGGTCGGCGAAGCCTGTGTAGTCCTCGACGATGCCGAAGAAGTTGGGCTGCTGCACCATCACTCCGGCCACCCCGTTTTGGGATGAGAGGAGGGCGCTGAGCTGCGAGAGGTCGGTGACGCCGTCCTTGGCGGGAATCATTTCCAGTTCTATGCCGTGGAAGTGGGCGTAGGTCTTCATCACCGCCACGGTCTTCGGGTCGACGGTATCCGAGACGAGGAAGCGCTTCTGCTTCTTGCCGGCGGCCACGGCCATCATCATGGCTTCGGCCGAGGCGGTGGTGCCGTCGTACATGGAGGCGTTGGAGATGTCCATGCCTGTCAGTTCGGCCATCATGCTCTGGTACTCGAAGATGTAGTGCAGCGTGCCCTGCGAGATTTCGGCCTGGTAGGGCGTGTAGCTGGTGAGGAACTCGGAGCGCGAGAGCAGCTGCGGAACGACCGACGGTGTGTAGTGGTCGTAGACACCGGCTCCGGCAAAGCACGTCAGCTGGCGGTTCTGCGAGCCCAGCTGCTCAAACAGCTGCCGCACCTCCAGCTCGCTCATATCCGACGGCAGCTGGTAGTCGCCACGAAAGCGTATCTGCTCAGGCACCTCCGCATACAGCTCGTCAAGGCTCTTGATGCCGATGACGTCCATCATCGCCTGCAGGTCGGCCCCGGTATGGGGGAAATACTTAAAGCCTGCCCCCTGCCCCTCCGCAAGGGAGGGAGAGCCCACCCCCTGACCTTCATCAAGGGAGGGAGAGCCCACCCCCTTCCCCTCCCCAAGGGAGGGGTGATTAGTTAGTTGTTCCATTGTATCTGTTCTTTTGTAAAGCCATCCAAACCCCTCCCCTTGGGAGGGGTTGGGCTTATTTCGAAGTAAACTCGGTGTAGGCGGCGGCATCCATCAGGGCATCCAGCTCGCCCTTGTCGCTCAGCTCCACCTTGATGATCCAGTTCTCGTAGGCATCCTCGTTCAGCAGTTCGGGCTTGTCTTCCAGAGCCTCGTTCACCTCGACGATGGTGCCGCTGACGGGCGCGATGATATCGCTGGCGGCCTTCACGCTCTCCACGGCGCCGAACTCCTCGCCGGCCTCCACCTCGTCGTCCACCTCGGGCAGGTCGACGTAAACCACGTTACCCAGTGCGTGCTGGGCATAATCGGTGATGCCGATATAGGCCATGTCACCTTCCACTCTCACATACTCATGCGACTCGCTGTAATAGAGTCCTTCAATTACTTTTGCCATAGTCTGTTCCCCCTGAGTCAGGAGGGCTGGGTCTGAACAAGCGGTTATCAGCCCCTTTTTATTGTTAGTAATAGAGGAGTCTGCGCCTGTTCAGACCCCTAATCCCCTGGCTCAGGGGACTAATGTTTGTAGCTCTTGCTGAAAAACTGTTTCTTGCAGACCTTGCCGGGGAACACTTTCTTGCGGATTTGTATCTGCACGTCGGTGCCCAGCTTGGCATAGGCCGTGTCCACGAGGGCCATGCAAACACTCTTGTCCACGGAGATGGCGTGGTAGCCGGTGGTCACTTCGCCGATGGGCTGTCCGTCGGGCGACAGGACGGTGTAGCCGTGGCGGGGGATGGCCTTGTCGGCCAGCTCAATGCCCACGAGCCTCCTGGCCACTCCTTCCGTCTTCTGCTTCAGCAGCGTCTCGCGGCCGATGAACTCCGGCTTGTCGAACTTCACGAACATGGAGAGACCGGCCATGACGGGCGAGATGTCTGCGCTCAGCTCGTCGCCGTAGAGCGGCAGGCCCACCTCGAAACGCAGCGTGTCGCGGCAGCCCAGTCCGCAGGGCTTGCAGCGTCCGCTGGCCAAAAGCTTGTCCCAGCACGCGTTGATGTATTGGGGAGCAGCATAGATTTCGAAGCCGTCCTCTCCGGTATAGCCCGTGCGGGAGATGATGACAGCTTCAGCCTCTAGGGTCTTGGTCTCGTAGAATTTCAGTTCTTTGCAGGGCAGACCGAGCACTTCCTCTACGACGCTTTCAGCCGCAGGGCCTTGTACGGCCAGCTGGCCGTAGTGGTCGGACACGTTCTGCAGGTCGATGTCGAAACCCTCGGCCTGCTGCTGCATCCATGCCCAGTCTTTGTCGATGTTGGCGGCGTTGATGACGAGGAAGAAGTTCTGCTCGCCCATCTTGTAGACCAGCAGGTCGTCGACGGTGCCGCCGTTCTCGTAGCACATCATGCCGTAGAAGATTTTCCCCGTGGGAGCACCGCTGACATCGTTGGTGAAGATGTGCTGCACATAGCGCTCGGCATCCTTGCCCTTGACGGTGACCTCGCCCATGTGCGAGACGTCGAAGACACCGCAGGCCGTGCGCACGGCCTGGTGCTCGTCGGTGATGTTGCTGTACTGGATGGGCATTTCAAAGCCTGCGAAGGGCGACATCAGCGCGCCCAGCGCCACGTGTTTGTCGTAAAGACATGTCCGTTTGTTTTCCATATTATTTATATAGGTTGATAAAATCCTTGTCCAGATAGTCTTGTTCCAGCTGTTCGATAGCGGCCTCATCGTCGGCGGTCAGCTGGTGCTCGCCTGTGCAGAGGGTGGCCTTGATGCCCGCCTTCAGCATTTCCTGCGACAGGGGGAGATAGTCTTTCAGCAGGGTGATGCGCTGGCGAACGCTCTGGATGCCTTTCGCCTGCAGCTTCTCGGGGCCGGGCGTGATGGCATTCAGCATGTGCTCCATGTTGGTGTCGTAGAGCAGGGTGCTGTGCACGATGCTGTGTCCTGCCACCAGATGACAGGCCGTGCCGCTCACTTTCTTCCCGTCGACGAGCACGTCGTTGTGGTTGGTGCTGGTGGCCGTGATGCCCATCTTGTGAAGCACCAGCAGAATCATGTTGATGAATGTGTAGAAGGCCAGGCTGGTGTTTTCCTCCTTGGTAATATACGACAGCATGATGTTTCCCTGGTCGGCATAGACGCAGCCGCCCCCGCTCTTTCGGCGGAACATCTGAATGCCGTGCTCCCGGCAGTAGGCCACGTTCACCTCGTTCTCCAACAGCTGGTTGCGCCCGAAGATGACGCTCGGCTCCACCTGCCACAGGAAGAAATAGTCGTCACCGTCCAGATGGCGGGCCACCCATTCCTCCATGGCCAGATAGAACGACAATCGCCGTCCTGCTGTGGCTGGAGAGTGCAGTGCAACGTATTTCATAGAAAATAAGGTTCTGATTCCGTTTGCAAATTTACTCATAAAAAACGTAACTACCAAATGAAATGGCAGAAATGTTTCTACTCTGTTGTTTTTGTCTCTGCTTGACGGTTGGTGCCGGGCAGCGTCTCCAGCATATAGATGGCGTCGAGGCTCCACATTGCGGCATCGTTGGTGGTCAGGCCGAGCCATTCGTCGATGGGGGAGGGTACAAGTGGAGGCGTGAGGCGGTCGATGTGGAACTGCGGCGCGGCGTTGTGCTCGATGCGTCCCCAGAGGTCGGCCCAAGCTTCGGCAGCCAGCTGTGGGGAGCGTGTCTGCCAGGCGGCGTATGCCAGCAGGCGGCGGACGGGGAAACGGTTACGGCTGACGCTGAGGGCCATCGGCTTGTAGCGCAGGGCATGGTCGAGCCAGACGGGCTTGAAGGTTTCAAGCTGTTCCCCTCCTTGAGAAGGTTTCAGCGGGAGACTGAGCAGCTCGTTCATCACCTCGAAGCCACCCATGATGGTGGCCAGATGGTTGGTGTTCTGGCGGTCGGCAGGACCTTCGTAGCTGATGCGGCTTGTGGCGGGATCGTAGCCCAGCGCTTTGTTGCCGGTGAAGAAGCCGTGGCGCAGCTGGGCGATGCTCTCAAGTCCTGCGAGAATCTTGTCGCGGTAGAAGGTGTTGCCCGTCCGTTCCCACTCTGTCAGCCAGTTGCCGGCGTAGGCCAGCCAGTCGGGGCCTAGGCGCAGGCGGGCTGGAGCCGTCGTGGGAAACTGCGAGCGCGGCTCTGCCAGGCGCATGGGGTCGAGGTGGTAGAGCAGGGTGTCGGCATCGGTCTGCTGGTGCATCACGTCGCCTGTGCGCCCGTCGCCGCCTGTCAGGTAATAATAGAAGCGGAGGAAGGCCGACTGCGAGATGCGTGCCTCCTTGGCACCGCAGCCCCAGTGGCTGACGTTATGGCGCGAGCCTAGCGGAGCCAGCGGTCCCAGATGGTAGGTGTCCACCTCGCTGTTGTGGCGGGTCATCGCCTCGGCCATGCGCCAAACGTCGGCCCGTCCTGTTCGCAGGAACGAGTACCACAGCCACATGGGCGTGGCCAGCTCGGTGTTGTCCCAGGCAAAGCCGCCCACGTCGTAGCGCCACTCATGGCGCACGGGGTCGTAGGCGTGCATCAGGTCGCCATAGTCCCAAAAGCCGTACCACTTGTGCTGCTCGATGGCCTTGAGGTAGAAGTCGAGGTATTGCGCGAGGCGCTGCTCGGCAAGGGAATATTGGAGCGTGCTGCCGGAAGCACCGGCTGCAGCGGGCAGGCTCCAGATGCCGAAGGCCCGCTTCTGGTGGAGGTATTCCGGCGTGGGCAGCAGGCGTGGGCTGGCATCGAAGCGCAAGGCCTGTTCGCTGAAAGACTTCTTGCCGGGATAGCCGGGCTGCGGGTAGAGCCAGAGGGTGGTGGTGCGGCCTATGCCGTAGGGTGTGGACAGTCCCTCCTGCACATCCTCGTAGCTGGCCATCAGGCCGTGGGCGATGGTGTCGTAGTGGCACAGGTTCATCGGCTCGGCCTCTGGACTCCACATATACATGGTCAGCTCGGCCTCGTCGCTGCGGGCATGGTCTATCTGGATGGTGGAGGGGTACGACTGCCAGAAGTCCTGCATGTGGACGGCCAGGCCGCCCCGGGTGTCGCCAGCGAAGACATAGCCCGGTGCACGACGGCCGGTGAAGGTGCCTATCCAGGGGGTGGCGTTGGCAACGCCACCTGCGGGACTGCTGGCAGAGGCGGGGCTGACGGCGCGCTTGCGAATGGAGAAGCTGTTGTCGGTGAGCTGGGAGAGACGGAAACCGTCCCAGGCGGCCCAGCTGTCGATGAGCTGGCGGTCCATTGGGTTCAGGTCGTTGTAGGGAGGTAGGGAGTGTCCTTCCATCTGGCGGCGCTGCGCCTCACGGATGGTCAGGGGGCGCCGTCCGTCGACGGGCTGTACCGGCTCTGCCCAAACGCCGCCGTCGTCGGTAGAGAAGGCGATGTGGCGGTTGTAGGGCTCCTGCCGCATGGGCACGTCGAAGCGGATGCCCAGCGAGGTGATGGCGTCGCGCTGCGGGTCGACGTCGTAGATAAAGGTATGTACGAGCTTCACCTGCTCGCTGTCTTTCCAGAAATACAAGCGGAGGACAAACGGCAGACATAGGCGGCCTTCGCCGGTTTTATGGCGGCCTTCCACCTTGACCACGGCCGAGACATTGCCTGAACGTTCTAATATGATGGAGTCAACCTGCGACACGAGGCTGCTGTTTTCCATAGCAGCCACCAGCCACGCCTGTCCGCCCACTCGCACGCCGTCGAGCACCAGACTGTCGATGATGTTGCGGCCTTGTCTGGGGAGGTAGGCCTGCAGCCTGCCAGTGCTCACTTGCAGCTGCGTGTCGGTAAGGCGCACGTCCATAGCGTTCTGCTCCTTGCTCTTCTTGACGTCCATCCGGATGAGCAGGTCGTCGGAGGGGGAGGCTACGGTGGCGACGCCTGCCCACTTCACCGAGCCGTCGGGCCAGAGGGCGTTCACCCAAGTGTCAACCTTCTCCGTATTGGAAACCTCCCATAATTCGCCGGGGGCGAAGGGGATGCCGAAGCTGACGGGCTGCGGGACGGAGGGTGCTTCTCCCACCCAGTGCAGGGGGATGCCTGACTTGATGGAAGGCCGTTCAAGCTGGTAACAGCGGAAATTGGTGATGCGGGTGCGTGAGAGCGTGGTGCGGAAGCCGAACCAGCCCTCTGTCAGCGGTTCCGGGTCCAGGTAGTCAACGATGCGCTCCCCGTCGACCCACATCTGCGTGCGGCCTTCTGCTGTCTGTAGCCGGATGTGGTACCAGTGGTCGGGACGGAGGAGATGGGCAGGGTCGGTATATTCGATGAGGATGGGGGGACGGTGGCTGGCGCTGTCAACGCCCAGCACATCGCCCGTGTAGCGGCGGAAACGCGTGGTGGTGTTGTAGTTGCCGCCATAGCCCAGGTAGTACATCTGCAGCGTGTAGCAGCGGGCGAAGATGCCACTGCGCCAGGACAGGCGCTTCCAGAGGTCCTTCGCCTCCGGGTCGCTGGCCAGCCAGAAGCAGTTCATGTCGCTCAGGCGGTCGGAAGCCTTCTTCTCCTCCCCGGAGAAGGATGGAGATTCCACCACCACCTGCACGTCGTACTCCACGGCACAGTCGGCCTGCATTTTCTCCTTTCGCCAGAGCGTCAGCCCCTTCGGAGCCAACAGCTCGCAGGTGTCGCCTCGGAACGATACCTTGTATTCTGCCGATTCCGACTCCACCCGCCAGTACTTGCTGAACAGCTGCTCCGACAGTCCCGACGGCTCCGTCCGTGTCGTGACGTTTCCCCTTGCTGCTGTCCGTGCCGTGACGTTTCCCGTCACGGCTATCAGCATCAGTATCAGGCTAGAAGCGCGTAGAGCCATCGACGTTGAAAATGGGTTCATCGGTAGGAATGTCTTGGGGATAGAATTGTACGGCCGAATCGTTCATCTTAGGGTGCTGCTGCTGAAGCAGGCGGATCATTTCGGCTCCTGCCCAGATGACAGGACCGTAGCCGTGGGCAGCCATGACATGGGTGGGGCGGCAGGCGTAGAAGGCGGGGTCGAAGCCCATGCCCGTGCCCACGCAGACTCCTTCCACCTGGCCTTTGGCGTTCACTGCGCTTTCCACGGCGTGCCAGGCCAGCTGCACGGTGGGGCCGAACGACAGGGCGTCGACCCAGCCCTGATTGATGGCGTGAGCCATGCAGTAGGTGTAGATGGCGGTGCACGATGTCTCCTCGTAGGTGTCGGGGCGGTCGAGCAGCTGGTGCCAGAATCCGTCCTTCCCCTGACGGGAGGCGAGGCTGGCGATGTGGATTCGCAGCAGTGCCAGAATGTCCGCGCGGTCGGGGTGGCTGGAGGGCAGCACGTCGAGCACCTCGCACAGCGTCAGCAGCGCCCAGCCGTTGGCACGTCCCCAGAAGAAGGCCGGATGGAACTCGCCCTCTTTGGAGTCTTTGTCTGAGGCAGAAGGGTTCTCCACCCATCCGTGGCGGAACAGTCCTGCCTCGGGCACGAACATGCGCTGTGCGAAGTGCAGCACCTGTGTGGCAGCCTCGTCGTAGTAGTGCTGTTCACCTGTCAGCCGCCCCATCAGCGCCAGGGCAGGGATGCCCATGAACATGTCGTCGAGCCACACCGTATTATAATGCGGGCGCGTGCGTGCGAAGGTACCGTCGCTGAGGCGGTATTCCTTGTTCATGATGTAGGACACGTAGCTGTCGATGAGCGGACGCAGGCCCAGCTCCGGCTGGCGGAGCGATGCCTTGATCATGGCCGAGCATACGGCACCGGCATCGTCGAGGGCATGCGGGTCGATGACACGCCGGATGTTCACGTCGATGTTCTTCTGCGTTTGGTAGATTGACCGGAAGCGGGGGGCGATGTCGCGCAACAGCCGGAAGCGGTCCAGGGCATAGTCGCGGTAAGTCGTGTCGCCAGTAGCCGTGTAGGCGGCCAGCACGCCGCTGTAGGTGACACCCCATTCATAGCTGGTCAGGCGGAAGTCACCCGGAGCCAGCTGGGTGTCGGCATTGACGGCATCAAGGCTGGCAAGGGGCTGCTTGGTCTTGCTGTCAATAAGCTTGGCGGGCGTCACGCTGGCAATATAGCTGAGCACCCTGTCCATCGTGGCCTTCACCTCTTCGGGCTTCGACACGCCATAGCCGTGAGGATAGGCGGGCTTCATCAGGTGCAGCGGTGTGTTCGCGTCGTTCACAGGCTTCTGTTTCTGTCCTGTGGCAGTCATTCCTGTCAGCAGCAGGAGTAACAATGTGATTGCGGTCTTCTTCATATAGTTTGGTTTGTCGTTAACTGGAGCACGCTGCAAAGATACGAAATATTTTCTGTATTTCCGCATAGGTTTCCCAGTTTTTTTCGTAACTTTGCCATTAAGATGGCGAACTTACTCCGTCTCGGCAAAAAAAAGAAATGGATTTCTTTTGTTTTGCGCTCGACTTTTCGTAACTTTGCAGCAAAGAAAGGAGAAGACATGGCCATGAGACGAAACGATATATGGATAATAGGCGTGCTTGCGCTGGCGGCAGCGCTCGTCATTGCCCGCAGATGCAGCAGCAAGGAACAACCGGAAGGGCAGGCTGAAAGCACAGAGCAGACCGCGCCTCCCTCCGTGGAGGCTGGACCACTGCCCGATGCCAAGGCACTGCTGCGGCAGGGTGTCGTTGCCGACAAGGCGGGCGACTATGCCGTGGCCGTCGGTTTCTACCGTCAGGCAGCCATGCAGGGACTGCCGGAGGCACAGAACAACCTTGGCGTGATGTACAAGGACGGACAGGGCGTAGCCCAGGACTATGCCGAGGCTGCCCGCTGGTTTGCCAAGGCCGCTTTGCAGGGCAACATCCTTGCACAGTCGAATCTGGGCTGGCTCTATCAGTCGGGCCATGGCGTGGCGCAGGATTTCTCTGCCGCCCGTCACTGGTATCTGAAGGCCGCCTGCCGTGGACATGCCGCCGCACAAAACAATCTGGGCACGATGTACCGCGACGGTCAGGGCGTGACGCAAAACCTCGACTCAGCCCGCTATTGGCTTGAGCAGGCCGCAGCCCAAGGGATGGCCCTGGCACAGCGTAATTTGGCAAATCTGAATAAATAATTGCTAAAGTAGCGTTTCTTTTCCAGTTTTTTTATTATCTTTGCAGCAGAATTGACATAAATTTAATTAGCTATGAGAAAGATTGTGAGATTCCTGATGCTGGGCGCACTGCTGGTGCTGCCCTTGACAGCCATGAGTCGTGAGGCCACGATGGCTTCGCCAAACGGAAAACTGGTGGTGACGGTGAGCGACGAGGGCGGACGCCCCACATACGCTGTCACGCTGGAGGGGCAGCCGATGCTGCTGCCTTCGGCACTGGGCTTTAAGGCCGACTTCGGCGACTTCACCGACGGCCTGAAGATGACGGAGACCAAAGCTTCGCAGGTGGACAAATGCTACGAGATGCGGCAGGCCAAGCAGCACCACATACACTATGTGGCCACGCTGCTCACCGTAGGTTTTGAGAATGCCCGTGGGCAGAGGATGTCGATGGAGTTCTCTGTCAGCGACAACGATGTGGCTTTCCGCTACCTCATCCCCCGCCAGCGGAACGATAACCCGAAGAGTGCCGTCATCCTGAGCGAGCAGACCAGCTTCCGCCTGCCTGAAGGTACCACCACCTTCCTCACGCCGCAGAGCAACCCGATGATTGGCTGGGAACGCACGAAACCCAGCTACGAGGAAGAATACAAGGCCGATGCTCCGATGACCGCCCGCAGCCAGTACGGGAAGGGCTACACCTTCCCCTGCCTGTTCCGCGTTCCCTTTGCTGCGACGCCGTCGCAGAAAAGCGGACAGGACGGCTGGGTGTTGATTTCTGAGACAGGTGTCAGCAGTGCCTACTGCGGCAGCCGCCTCAGCGACTACGACGCCCCGACCGGCTACACCATCGCCTATCCCATGGAGGGTGAAAACAACGGCGTAGGCTCGGTCATGCCCGGCATTCCCCTGCCCGGCACCACCCCCTGGCGCACCATCACCGTGGGCACCAGCCTGAAGCCCATTGTCGAGACCACCATCGCCTACGACGTGGTGGAGCCGATATACGAGCCGTCCATCGACTACCAGAGCGGCCGCTACACCTGGAGCTGGCTCATCTGGCAGGACAACAGCATCAACTACGACGACCAGGTGAAGTTCGTCGACCTTGCCTCGGCCATGGGCTTCGAGCTGTGCCTGGTGGACAACTGGTGGGACGAGCGCATAGGCCGCGACCGCATCGCCGAGCTGTCACGCTATGCCCAGAGCAAGGGCGTGTCGCTGATGCTCTGGTACAACTCCAACGGCTTCGAGAACGACGCCCCGCAGACGCCGCGCCAGTGCATGAACACCGGCATGGCCCGCGACCGCGAGATGGCGTGGATGAAGTCGATAGGCGTGAAAGGCATCAAGGTCGATTTCTTCGGCGGCGACAAGCAGGAGACGATGAAACTCTACGAAGACATCCTCTACGATGCCAACCGCTATGGTCTGCAGTGCATCTTCCACGGCTGCACCCTGCCCCGTGGCTGGGAGCGCATGTACCCCAACTATGTGGCCTCGGAGGCTGTGCTGGCCTCGGAGAATGTCTTCTTCAACGAGGGAGCCGCCAAGCGCGAGCCTTTCGACCTGACCATGCACCCCTTCTGTCGCAACACGGTGGGCACCATGGACTGGGGCGGCATCATCATGAACAAATACCTGTCGCCCGACAACAAGAGCCGCCATCCGCGCCACACCACCGACATCTTCGAGATGGCCAGCGGCATCACCATGCAGACGGCCATCCAGTGCGTGGCCATGCAGCCCAACAACCTCACGGCGAATGAACTTCCGTCTTTTGAGCTGGACTGGCTGAAGGCCATGCCCACCACCTGGGAGGAGACCCGCTTCGTCGACGGCTATCCGGGAAAGTACGTCGTGCTGGCCCGCCGCCACGGTGATGACTGGTACGTGGCAGGTCTGAATGCGCTGCCCGAGCCGCTGCAGCTGTCGCTCGACCTTACCGGCATCTTCCCCGTCGGCTCGCAGCTGAAGCTTTATGTGGACGATGCCAAGAGCGGACAGCCCACGCTGACCACCCTGAAGACCGACAAGAAAGGAAAGGCGAAGGTGACGATACAGCCCAACGGAGGCATCATCCTGCAGCAGTAGAAGACTCTAAAGCAGCATCAAGATGGCTAAAAAAACAAAGAGTAAGCAGAACTACGACAACGTCAAAAGCACACATCCCGTGCTGTGTCCCGACGGCAAATACCGGTGGGTGTACAGCATGCCCATGCTCAAAAACCCCACCATCCTGTTTGAGGTGTACTGGGTGCTGGCCGTCAGCTTCGGTGTGGTATGGCTGTTCACCGTACTCCTCGGCTGCTGCAGCAGCCATGCGAAGCTGGAAGATTTCTGGGGTATCACACGGGGGTTCCTGCTGCTCACGGCGTTCTTCTTCGTGCTGGGCTTCGTGGCCTATTTCTTCGTGGCCTGGTACTACGGTTGGAATTATTCCGTACTCTTCATTATGGACGAGAATGATGTGGAGCACAAGCTACTGCCCAGCGAAGTGAGTAAGGCGCGAACCATAGGCAAGCTCACTGCCCTGGCAGGAGCCGCCAGCGGCAAACCGGCTATGGTGGGTCTGGGAATACAGGCGGCCAAGCGCACGTCGATGAAGTCGGGCTATGATAGTGTGCGCCGCCTCATCCCCTGTCCCCGCTTGAACGTCATCAAGGTCAGGGAGCGCTTCTCCCGCAATATGGTCTTTGCGGCCGACGAGGATTTCGACTTCGTCTACCAGTTCCTCTGCGACCACTGCCCCAACGCCCGGAAAGGCTGAACAGCCCGGCTGTCTGATATCATTTTTTTGACAGAATGACAAAGAAAAGTGCCTTTTTCTTTGTCATTCTGCTATTTTATTTGTACCTTTGCCGCCGCAAGAACTATTTTCTATCTATTATTTATGACAAAATGAAACGAAAAGCTTGCAAAATGAGAACATTGGCAGTAGCGCTGGCAATGTTCAGTAGTGTTGCCGCCATGGGGCAACAGAGTTCCGAACCTGACTGGATGAAAGACCTGACCAGTCGAATCACGCTCAACGGCTATGCCCAGGGGGGCTGGAGCTATCAAGACCCGAACGGCACAAAAACTAACGCGTACAATCTTAAGCGCACATTGCTCTGGGCGAAGGCCCGCATCACCGACCGCTGGTCCTTCCTCTTCATGCACGATTTCTCCAGTGTGGTGCAGGAGTTCTACACCGACTACCGCGTCTCCAACGACAAGGCCCTGACCGTGCGCCTGGGCCAGTTCAAGCATTCCTACACAATGGAGAACCCGCTGTCGCCGACCATGCTCGAACTCATCGACGTCTACTCCCAGGCCGTGCTCTATCTGGCCGGCGAGGGTCCCGACCCGCTGAACGGCGTGAACTATGGCCGCGACATGGGCCTGGAGGTCTACGGCGACCTGCTGAATAACAAGCTGCACTACGAGCTGGCCCTGATGAGCGGCCAGGGCATCAACCGCAAGGACCTGAACAACCAGAAAGACTTCATCGCCAAGCTGGAGGTGAAGCCCGTCGACGGGCTGCGCCTGGTGGCCTCGGGCTATCTGGGAACGGGCTGTGCCGTGGGAAAGGCCGCCTGGAACCCCGACATCAACGTGGGCGACAACTACAAGCGCAACCGCTACAGCGCCGGTCTGGAATACAAGACACTCTCCTATGCCGGTTCGAAGTATAAGGAGGCCCGTCCCGCCAGCATCCGTGCAGAGTGGCTGGGCGGAGAGGACGGCGACGTAGGCTCGCGCGGCGGCTATGTCACCACGTGCATTCCCGTTGTCGATGCCCTCGACATCGTGGCCAGCGGCGAGACCTACGACCGCAACACGAAGGTGGACGGCTGGGACCAGACCAACCTCACGCTGGGCCTGCAATACTGGTTCTACAAGAAGTGCCGCCTGCAGCTTCAATACACCCGCTGCCTCTGTGGCGAGAATATCAGCTCGAAAGACTACAACTGGTTGCAAGCACAAGTGCAGGTGGCGTTTTGAGAGTCGAAATAACGAAATTACGAAATAACGGAATAACGAAATGTCGAGATTTCGAAATCTCGAAACGTCGAAATGTCGAAATCTCGAGATCTCGAAATTTCGAAATGTCGAAATCTCGAAAAATAAAATAACGAAATGATAATCAAAGTCTTATTAACGATAATTTTCCTGGCCGTGATGATTGGCGTGGGTGTCTACACCCGCAAGCAGGCCAGCAGTGTCGACGGTTTTGTATTGGGCG
>JAEEGL010499185.1_pt1 | contig 35310 bp, 29 predicted proteins | sample 9134231 | NCBI WGS metagenome assembly JAEEGL01 (sample SAMN16246548, study PRJNA631951) | gut metagenome | biome: gut microbiome; feature: rumen; material: fiber-attached | host: Bos | place: Iran: Karaj | collected 2018-10 | reverse complement strand
TTTGTGAGTTATTAAATTTTTAACTACATTTGTGGCAAATTAGAAAGAGATGCTGAAATTGTTCCTTATATGTTTTGCGCTGATACTTGTGGCGGTGCTCCTAATGGGGTTCAAGGTGTTCTTCACTAAGGACGGCAAGTTCCCAAACACACATGTGGAGGGCAATAAGGCACTCAGAGAAAAAGGTATAACCTGTGTCCGCTCACAAGACCGTGCGGCACGTAAAAACATAGAAAAAGATGGAAAATGAAGAAGTAAAAATGACCGAGAATCAGGAAAGCTGTAAATGTGATAGCAAGTGTAAGTGCTCATGCAAGTGCCTGTCATATATCTTTATGTGCATACTTGCCGTAGCAGTGATAGTACTTTACGTATTATTCTTTAAGTCTCAGAGCAGTAACGCCGCATCAACTGATGTGCCTGTCTCTTCTGAGGAGCAGCTCCCTATAGCGTTTGTAAACATGGACTCACTGCTCGTAAAATATGACCTTTACAACCAGATGCAGGATGAGCTTATGGGCCAGCAGGAGCGTTCACGCGCCACACTTAACCAGAAGGCTAAGGCTCTCCAGAGTGAGATGCAGGATTTCCAGAACAAGCTTGAGAACCGTGCATTCCTTTCAGAGGAGCGTGCCCGCAGTGAACAGGAGCGTCTTCTCCGCAAGCAGCAGGAGTTGGAGCAACTTCAGGAGCGTTACAGCCAGGAGCTTATGGCCAAGCAGGCTCACATGACAGATTCACTCTTCACAATTATACAAACCACCGTTAAGGAGTATAACGCTGAGAAGAACTACCACTTTATCTTTAGCAATACAGCTAACACTAACATTCTATATGGTAACAGTGGTTATGATATAACAAATGACATAGTGGATTTGCTTAATAAGAAATAATGGGCAAGGACCTTAGAATAATCTACATGGGTACGCCAGAGTTTGCTGTGGCACCCTTAAAAGCTTTAGTTGATGGTGGCTACAATGTTGTAGCCACTATTACTGTTGCAGATAAGCCAGCGCAGCGTGGCATGAAACTGCAGGCGTCGCCTGTAAAGCAGTTTGCCTTGGAGCATGGCCTGCCGGTGCTCCAGCCTGTAAGCCTGAAAGACCCTCAGTTCCTTGAGGAGCTGAAGTCATACAAGGCTGACCTGCAGGTGGTGGTGGCCTTTAGAATGTTGCCTGAGGTGGTTTGGGCGATGCCCCGTTTGGGCACGTTTAACCTTCACGCCTCCTTGCTTCCGCAATACAGAGGAGCCGCCCCCATAAACTGGGCCATTATAAACGGCGATGCAGAGACTGGTGTAACCACATTCTTTCTGAACCACACCATTGACACTGGCAACATTATAATGCAGCGCAGAACGCCTATTCTGCCAGAAGACAACATAGGCACCCTGTATGACCGCCTTATGGAGATTGGCGCAGGGGTGGTGTGTGAGACCGTGGATATGATAGCATCGGGGAGGGTGGAGACCACACCTCAGATAGAGAGCAATGACCTCAGACCTGCCCCCAAGATATTTAAGGAGGACTGCCTTATAGACTGGACCAAGCCAGTGCAGTACCTGCATAATTTTGTGCGCGGACTCTCCCCATATCCGGTGGCATATACAAATCTTAAAACCGCTAATGGTGAGGAGTTGAGAGTAAAGGTCTTTGAATCAAAGGCTGAGGAGGCCGAGCATAATGCAGCCCCAGGCACAGTGGCGTCAGACGGCAAAACATATTTGAAGGTAGCCGCCGCAGGAGGCTGGCTCCACATCCTCCGTCTCCAACCCGCTGGCAAGAAACCTATGAATATCTCAGATTTTCTGAGGGGATATAGTGTTATATGATTGACCACAATACAGTACAGAAAATCCTTGACGCCGCCCACATAGAGGAGGTGGTAGGGGATTTTGTGTCACTGCGGCGCAGAGGCGTGAACCTTATAGGTCTGTGCCCGTTCCACAATGAGAAGACCCCGTCATTCACAGTGAGCCCCGCCAAAAACATCTGTCACTGTTTTGGCTGCGGCAAGGGCGGCGGACCGGTAAACTTCATAATGGAGCATGAGAGCCTGAGCTACGTGGACGCACTGCGTTATCTGGCCAAAAAGTATGGCATAGAGATAGTGGAGAAGGAGGAGACGGCAGAGGAGATAGCCCGCCGCAGCAGCCGTGAGAATATGTTCGCCCTCAATGCCTTCGCCCTGAAATATTTTTCAGACACACTGCATAATACTGAGGAGGGGAAGAGCATAGGTATAGGCTATTTCCGCGAGCGTGGCTTCCGTGATGATACCATTAAGAAGTTTCAGCTTGGCTACTGCCCGGACAGGTTTGAAGCCGTGAGCGTTGAGGCCCTCAAGGAGGGTTTCAGCCGTCAGACCCTTATAGATACCGGGCTCTGCACAGAAAACCAGCGAGGCGGCCTTACAGACCGTTTCCGTGGGCGTGTAATCTTCCCAGTACATACAGTGTCAGGCCAGGTGGTGGCTTTTGGTGGCCGAGTGCTGAAAAAAACAGAAAACACCGCTAAATACGTAAACTCTCCAGAATCAGAAATCTATCATAAAAGTAGTGAACTTTACGGCCTCTACTTTGCCAAGAACGCCATACAACGTGCTGATGTGTGCTATCTGGTGGAGGGCTACACAGATGTAATCTCAATGCACCAGGCAGGCGTGGAGAACGTGGTGGCTTCATCAGGAACGTCACTCACCACAGGGCAGATAAGGCTGATACACCGCTTCACATCTAACATTGTGGTTCTATATGACGGCGATGCGGCGGGCATCAAGGCCTCTATCCGTGGCATAGACATGCTACTTGAGGAGGGTATGAACGTGGAGGTAGTGCTGCTGCCAGACGGCGAGGATCCGGACTCATTCTCACGCAGTCAGGACTCAACTCAGTTCATAGATTACATAAACCGCCACAAGACCAACTTCATACTTTTCAAGACCCAGCTTCTGCTTGGTGAGGCGGGCAATGACCCTATAAAGAAGGCCGCGCTGATAGGTGATATCGTGGAGTCAATATCCAAGATTCAGGACACCATAAAGCAGGCAATCTACATAAAAGACTGTGCGCGTCAGTTTGACATACGTGAGGAGGTGCTCATAAAGGAGGTGGCAAAACGTCAGAAAAGCCATGCTGTAAACGCCCCGCAGGCAGCGGCGGTGCAGGAGAATGCCGCAGTGGAGCATGAAACAGCAAGTAGCGCCAAAGTGCGCCCATACACCTTCAAAGAGGAGCGTCAGCTGCTCAGGTATCTCCTACGTCACAGTAATGACATCATAGAGATAAACTCAAACGGAGAGCGTATTCCAATCACGGTGATAGACTACATTGCCGGTAGTATTGAGGCAGACGGCATACCCTTCCAGTACCCGCTCCATATACAGATACTTGATGAGGCGCTGTCATGCACTACAGATTTGCGTACCTATTTCCTCAACCACCCCGATGTGGAGGTTCAGAACTACGTATTCTCTCTTGTGGAGGACCGTTATGAGAAAAGCGCTATGTACCAGAGGCAGGAGAGTGACGCTGAAAAACGTGAACGTCTCTCATCAGAGGTTCAGACCGTAATGTTTGAGTATCGTTTTGCCATTATTAAGAGGCGTTGCTCTGTGGTTAAGGAGCAGATAGAGGCAGCCACTGCTGTGGGTGACAATGAAAAGGTGGATGAACTGCTTACAGAACTTCAGACGCTAAACCAGCAGCGTCGTCAAATCTCCGCAATACTGGGCGGCCGCCCAGGTCTTAGATAGTCTTTTTAAGTGTGAATAGGAATTCAAGTCCGCCGCCTTGGTGGTTCTTGGCTGATATTCTGCCGTGGTGGAAGAGTACTGCGTTCTTCACAATGGCAAGACCCAAGCCTGTCCCGCCTAACTTGCGTGAGCGTCCCTTATCCACGCGGTAGAAGCGGTCAAACAGCCTGCCAAGGTGCTGCTCCTCCACACCCACTCCGGTATCGTAGAAAGAGAAGTAGTAGAAGTCCTTGTCATTGCGGTAGCAGCTTATATGCACGGTCACATTATCGCCGGCGTAGGCTATGGCGTTATCCATAAGGTTACGGAAGATGGAGTAGAGCAGTGAGTAGTTGCCCTCAATCATCAGGTCTTTAGGAATGTCAAGCTCCACGTTAAAGCCCTTCTCCTCTATCTTAAGAGAGAGGTCCTCCAGAACGCCGTGTATGATGTTAGTAAGGTTGACCTCCTCTCCCACAAACATATCTGTGGCCTCATCAAGCTTGTTAAGTGTTGATATGTCTTGCAGTAGGTTAGTGAGGCGGTTGGCCTGCTCATAGCAGCGTTTAATGTATTGTGTGCGCTTCTCCTCGTCAAGGTTAGGATTAAGCAGAATAGTCTCCATAAAGCCCTGTATGCTTGCCACAGGGGTTTTGAGCTCATGTGATATATTCTGGGTGAGCTGCTTCTTTATAAGAGCTTGCTCCTCCTTCTGGGTAATGTCATCAATGGTTATCTCAAAGCTCTTGTCCTGGAACACAATGCAGTGAATAAGCAGAATGGTGTCATTCTTATTCACCTGAATGGTCTTGGTCTCAATCCTGCTCTCTATGCTCAACTGGCGGTCATCAAGGAACTCCACTATCTCATATAGCTCAGGTATCTCAAATGCGTTCTCGGAGTAGCGGCGCTGTTTGTCTGATATCAGGTTGATGTACTGCATGAAAAGCTCGTTTGAGATTATCTCTTTTCTTTGCGGAGAGAAAATCGCAAGCCCCCTCTTTGAAAGTTTGAGGTGAGCCATCAGCTTTTCACGCTCCATGTTTAGAGCCTTCTTGGTATGGTCAAGGTGCTTGTACATGGTGATAATGTACTCACATATCTCACGTAAATCATCTTCTGGGAAGTTGTATCTTGCACCTGAATCCACACGTTCAATAAATGTCTTCAGCGATGCTATGGTATGGCCGAACTTACGGGCCACTGCGTAGAAGCAAAGGAATGCTGCAAGGAACAGTATGATTATAGCCACTGTAGGTACAATGCTACTTCTCTGCAGGTGGGAGATTTGTGACACTGGCTTTGCCACTCGTAGGTAACGGTCAGGGTATTTCTTCACAAAGAACAGGTATGGGTCATCGCCAATCTTTCTTATGTGACGCCCTTTGCCGTATTTGTCAGCCATTATCATCTCAGGGTCTCTGGATAGACTTTCGTCAATTTCATCCTCTTCAGCAAACCCCTCTAATACGCAACCGTCAAGTCCAACGGCTGTTACTAAAACAGTACTGTCGGACACGTATAACGTATCCGACAGCTGAATTAGATCTGTCAACGCCTCTGCTGACTTGCATGCGCTGTCATAACCTGCAGCAGTTGCAAATCTGTTCATTATCAATACAATCAACACGGAGAAGACTGCAAAGATTATTGAACATTGAAGCAGAATGCGTCTGTTTATGCTCATCTTTTAGTTGTTCTCTTGAGAATCTTTTGGCTCTTTTGGAGCTCTATGCGCCTTAGGTTCTCTAGGCTCTCTGGCAGGGCGCTCAGTAAGCACCTTGTGAGAAAGTTTGAACTTGCCGCTCTTCTTGTCAATGTCAAGAAGTTTTACGCTGATAGAGTCACCCTCCTTTAGTCCGGCGTGCTCCATATCCTCAATGCGGTTCCAGCTAATCTCAGATATGTGAAGCAAACCCTCCTTGCCAGGCAGGAACTCTACAAAAGCACCGTAAGGCATGATAGACTTAACTATTGACTCGTAAACCTCGCCAACCTCAGGAACTGCAATTATACCCTTAATCTTGGCAACGGCAGCGTCAATAGAGGCTTTGTTTGTGGCTGCAATTTCAACCACACCCTTGTCTTCAACCTCTGTTATAGATATTGTAGTGCCTGTCTCAGCCTGCATACCTTGTATCACCTTGCCTCCAGGGCCAATTATAGCGCCAATCATGTCTTTAGGAACATCCATGGTCACAATACGTGGAGCGTGAGGCTTGAGGTCAGGACGTGGCTCTGCAAGAGTCTCCTTAATCTTGCCAAGGATGTACATTCTGCCTTCATGAGCCTGCTGGAGAGCCTTCTCCAGAATCTCGTATGAGAGTCCGTCCACCTTTATATCCATCTGTGTGGCTGTGATACCCTTCTCAGTACCTGTAACCTTGAAGTCCATATCGCCGAGGTGATCCTCATCTCCCAAGATGTCAGAAAGCACTGCGTAGTTTGTACCCTTGTTCTCAGAGATAAGACCCATTGCTATACCTGAAACAGGGCGCTTGATAGGAACACCGGCATCCATAAGGGCGAGTGTGCCTGCGCATACAGTTGCCATTGATGAAGAACCGTTAGACTCAAGGATATCAGAAACCACGCGTACTACGTAAGGGTAGTTCTCTGGTATCATGTTCTTAAGCGCACGGCATGCAAGGTTTCCGTGACCAATCTCTCTACGGCCTACACCACGCTGGGCCTTAGCCTCACCAGTAGAGAATGGAGGGAAGTTATAGTGCAGAAGGAATCTGTCATTGCCTTGGATAAGCGGCTCGTCTATCATCTTCTCGTCATCCTTGGTGCCAAGGGTCACTGTGCTGAGAGACTGAGTCTCACCACGTGTGAATATTGATGAGCCGTGAGGGCCTGGAAGCGGACCAGCCTCGCACCAGATAGGGCGAATCTCAGTGGTCTTACGTCCGTCAAGACGTATACCCTCATCAAGCACGGCGCGGCGCATAGCCTCGCGCTCAATATCGTGGTAGTAGCGGTCTATGAGCGGAGCCTTCTCTTCAAGCTCCTCCTCTGTGAACTGAGCTTTGTACTCTTCACGTACAGCCTTGAAGTTGGCCTCACGTGAGTGCTTGTCTGTATTGCAAGATTTTGCAAGCTCGTAGGTCTTGGCGTATGTCTTGTCATGCAAATCCTGACGCAGTTCCTCATCATTAACCTCATGGCAGTACTCGCGCTTAACTGTCTTGCCAGCCTCCTGCATAAGCTCAAGCTGTGCCTGGCAGTGAACCTTGATAGCCTCATGAGCCACCTTCATTGCGTTAAGAAGATCAGCCTCAGAAACCTCCTTCATCTCACCCTCCACCATCATAATGTTGTCAAGTGTGGCGGCCACCATAATGTCAAGGTCTGCCTCCTCAAGCTGCTTGAAGGTTGGGTCTACAACAAACTCTCCGTTAATTCTTGCTACGCGCACCTCAGAGATAGGACCGCCGAAAGGTATGTCACTAACTGCAAGTGCGGCAGATGCTGCAAGTCCTGCAAGTGCGTCTGGCATATCCTCGCCGTCAGCACTGTAGAGGGTCACGTTTACAAATGTCTCTGCGTGGTAATTGTCTGGGAATAGAGGACGCAGGGCTCTATCAACCAAACGGGCTGTAAGAATCTCATAGTCAGAGGCCTTTCCCTCACGGCGTGTGAAACCGCCCGGGAAGCGTCCGGCAGATGCGAATTTCTCTTTATACTCTACGGTAAGTGGCATGAAGTCTGTGCCTGGTACCGCATCCTGTGCTGAGCAAACTGTAGCCAGCAGCATTGTCTTACCCATTGTAACCATTACGGCTCCGTCAGCCTGCTTGGCAAGCTTGCCGGTCTCCAGGGTAATTGTTCTTCCATCACTCAGTGTGATGGTCTTTGTTACTACATTCATTTAGATAACAGTATTAAATTAATAAACTCTAGTGTTCCAGTGGAGAATATGGGACTCGAACCCACCACCTTTTGATTGCGAACCAAACGCTCTACCAGATGAGCTAATTCCCCCGCTCTGAAAATTTAAGTGGCAAAGTTAGTAAAATTTATTAAATTAACACGTTAAAATTGTTATTTATAATATCAGATATCTCTTTCCGCGCAGCTTTACCCTCGGGGCATGGCCATAGAACATATTCATGTCCTAATTTGGGAGCAATGTGCAAGCGAACATTAATCCCGGAAGCTTTCATTTTGTCATACAGTCTGACAATGTCTGGATAGAAGACCTCCCACGTGCCAGTGTAGACATCGGTGGGTGGCAAACCCTTCATATCGCCGTAGAACGGTGACACCATTGGATTCTTCATGTCAAGTTCCCCGGCCCAGTCTGCACCATACTTGCGCAGGCTATCCACATACTGCCATCTGTCATAAGCCTCAAGGCTCTTATCAGCACCGCTCAGGTCTGCCCACGGAGATATAAGCACAAGCCTATACGGCATATTTAGGCCGGCGTCACGTATCTCCTGAGCCAGAGCCAGGGTAAACCCACCACCAGCGGAGTCTCCCATAATAAAGATTTTATTTGCCGGGAAACGTTTAATGATATCTGTATATAAGGCCATTACTGGCGGGTGAGCCTCAGATGCGGTATGCTTATGCAGAAGCGGATAGTTTGGAGCAATAACGCCACAGCCAGTGGTATTTGCCCACTCCGCCATGGCATTCCACTGTGATTCAGAAAAATTATGTGAATATGCACCTCCGTGCAGATATAGCAATATTGGTTTGGATGGTTCCTTTGGCGCCACTTCAAACACCTGCATGCCGCAGATACGGTACTCCTTCACAAGACGTGGAAAAGATACTAACGCTGTAATCCTCACAGTGCTCTTGTCAGTCTGGTCTGCCTTGTCTAACAGATACATTTGCTCATCCAAAGCATTTCTGGCTTTCTCACGCCTTACTATAACCGCCATTAAAGAGCGGTGTGAAATTGGCGCCACAATAACGTTGGGGTCAGATATCTTTGTATGGTCATCCATTTTTCAGTGTTATTACGGTAATTTCCTGTGGTACGCCTATGCGCACAGGCAGAGTACATCCAAGGCCGGTATTAACGTACAAGTGCTGTTTTTGCTCAGTGCAGAGCCCTTCAGCATCTGTAAACATCCACGATGCCGGGGTCATCTCAAACAGTTTGAGCTGTGCGGCGTGAGTGTGGCCGCTAAGTGTGAGAGGAATATCCTCCTTGCCTACAACCTCTGCACGCCAGTGGGCTGGGTTGTGAGTAAGCAGCACACAAAAACCTTTCACACCCTTCTTGGCGGCTTCAAGGTCACAATATTTCACAGGGTTGTCTTCATCGCCGGAACTGTGCTCATTCTTAACCCCCAAGATGTGAATCTTTTCAGAGCCGCGTTTCACCACCATATTCTCATTGTTAAGCATACGCCAGCCAAGGCCACGCTGTGCGTTAGTCATGGCAGTATCACTTGGGTAATAGTCGTGATTTCCGAGCACGCTCACAACCCCGTCCTTGGCTTTTATATTCTTAAGGATATGGGTGAACTGAGACACTTCACTTGCTGAAAATGTAACCAAATCCCCTGTGAAGCACACAATGTCAGCATCGATGGCGTTAATCTCATCAACCACACGCTGCAGCATATCCTCATGCCCAATAAATGATGCAAGGTGAAAATCACTGATATGAACTATTTTATAGCCGTCAAATGATTTAGGCAGATTATCAAAAGACAGCTCTACCGGCTCCTGCTTAGTCTGCCAGCGGCCAGCCATGTTACCATAGCAGAAGCCCACAGTCACTATAAGAGCAAGCGCCAGGGCACACCAGCCAAACGGTGCATATTTAACATTACCTCTGCAGCACTTGCCAAGCATCCATGCCAGAAAGTATATAACGTGTGGTATGAGGGCTATCAGGCACACCATGACAGAAAGAAGTATCATTGACACAGTTGTCATGATGAGATAATTGTGTACAAGGGGGTAAATTACGTGTGGTATAAAAGCAAACAGATACACCACGCCAGAAAAAAGCATTATTGAAATCTTTGTCATAACACTACAATTTACTTCTGTTTCTTAGCGCCGCAAAAGTAGTGATATGTGTCAGCCTGCAAAAGGAATTTAACATAAATAGGCCTTGTTTCTTAAAATTTTTAACACACAAGGCGTGTTTTGTTAAATTTATGTTACAAAAAACGGAACTATTATTTCCCCAGTATGGTTCTCAGCTTGTGCTTGTTGGTGCGGAATCCCCACACACCGTCAAGTGAGAACTGCGCCACTATCTGCTGCTGGGTTACAAACACTCCGTCAGCATAGTGGAAGTTTGCAGATGCAAAGCAGTTTACAAAGCTGTTATTAAATATGTAGAAGAATATGTCTGAGCGGTTATAGAAGCGTGCCTGATAGAATGGGTCTCCCTGATTCAGCAGAGAATGGTATTTGGGGTACAAAGGCATCTGAGGATCTCCGTAGTATGTCACGTTCCTAAAGCCAATCCATCTCCAGCGCAGGAATATCTCAAGCAGCCCGCCCTGAGGGGTTTTGTGAATATCGGCGTCACGGTCATTCTGTTGACTGATTATGTAGCTTGCACGCACCACAAATGAATCAAGCGGGGTAACCTTACCTATATTAAAGCCTATATATGCGCTGCCCATCAAATCATCACAAACGCCAGGCTGCGGCCCCTCTTTGTACTCAGGCGAGTAGCAGGCCAGATGGTTCATCATGGCGCGTCCGCCCACAAAGAACCACTTATATTCATATCTGCCGTTCACAGTTACACGGAACGCCTCACGAGTGGTCTCAGACCACATACCACGCCAGTCACACATAAGTTCCACAAAGCCGCGGCGGTCACGGTAGTTAAAGAGCGCACCCTGTATGTTTGGGTGGAAGTAGGCAATGGAGTCATATTGCAGATAGTCCGGGAAATCCTCTATCATCTTAGTAAACGGCAACAGACCTAAATGAGCCTTAAAACCCTTGTAACCATATTGATAATATAAGGTAGGCAGCACTTTGGCATTCTTGTAGTCAGCACCTATAGGCTGAATGTAGGAGCAACCTGCCATAAGGCGGTGGTCACCTATGGTACTGTCTGCAATGCCTACGCCTATCTCAGGGGAAAGGCGCGCCCCAAAAAGTGTCTGAGAACGCTGATACGGTGACTTGTCATACTCACGGTTATCAAAGAAAAAGAGGAAATCCACATTGTAGAGGAACTTCGGCTTCAGTTTTGCCGGCTTCTCAGGCGTGGCAGCCCTAGGGACCTCCACATAAACAGTGTCAGCGGCGTTTGCAGCGCAAACACTAACTATAGCTGTGAGTAATATGCTGATTACGTGAGTAAGAGTTTTCTTCATCCTATATGCTTTTTTATGTCGTCAATGCTCATTGTGAAAAAAATGGGCAATCCATCGGGAGAATAGGCAGGCATGGATGAACGGTTAAGCTCTTCTGTGAGGCGCTTTGCCGCCTCCTCGTTCTCTATGCCGCCACGTCCGGCGCTCTTTACGGCAAGTGAGCGCACCAGCCTCTCTTTAAGCTCTAACGCCACATCCTTGCTATCAGAATCATTTACCATCTCCTTAATTATGGCTACAGCATCAGAGTCAGCCACCAGTGAAGGCACGCTGATTATCTGGTACGCAGTGGGACCGAACGGCTCAAAGCTGTAGCCTACAGCCTCAAATGAGGCCTTGTTCTCCAGAAACAGAGTGTTCTCTGACGGTGTAAGCTCCAGCACTTCAGGGAACATAAGCATCTGACCCGATGTCTGACCTCCGCTAACCATAGCGGTAAGGCGGTCATACGCCACCCTAATGGAAGCCCTGTAGCTGTTTATGAAAAGCACGCCTGCGTCACTTGAGCAGACAATGTACTTGCCACCGTAGACAAAACCTTTGAACTGCGGTCTTAAATCCATATCGGTATCCGCCACAGCCGTAAACGGTGCGGCTTCTTCATTGGCAGTTACATTCTTAACACTGTCATACAGGCTCTCCCAGCCTTCAACAGACTGCTTGTGCGGAGCAGAGAACGAACCGTTAGATGTATGTGTAGTGCGTGTAGCGCTGAAAGGGTTATAGTTTGTATTATGTGTTACAGGCGGGGTTTTAAGCGTGCTGAAATCAGTTGGGCTTACAGGTATCTCTATGCGGTCCTCCTGATCAAACAGCAGTGACGGCATGGCGTTTGATGAGGCAAGGGCCTCTTTAACGGCAGCCACAATTATGGAGAACAGCGCCTGCTCATCTTCAAACTTAACCTCTGTCTTGGTTGGATGTATGTTCACATCTATCTTGTCAGGGTCCACATCAAAGTAGATGAAGAACTGAGGCTTCACGTCAGACGGCAGAATTTTATCATACCCGAGCTGCACAGCCTTGGCAAAGTACGGGTGCTGTATGTAGCGTCCGTTCACAAAAAAGTATTGTGACGGCTGTTTCTTTACGGCAGACTCAGGCGTGGAGATAAAGCCGCTTATGCGGGCCAGAACTGTGTCAACGTTTATAGGCAGCAGTTCCTTGCCAGTCTTGGCGCCACACACAGATGATATGCGTTGGCGGTAGTTCTCCTTTTCAAGGCTGAAAAGCATGGAACCGTTATGTGAGAGCGTAAATCTGATGCTGGGATATACTAAGGCAATTTGCTGAAACACATTGAGTATGCTACGCAGTTCTGTCTCATTCTTTTTCAGGAACTTACGCCTTACAGGGATGTTGTAGAAAAGGTCTTTTACCAGTATCTGAGTGCCTTCTGCGCATGATATAAACTCCTGGCACGCCAGCTCTCCACCGTTAATCTCCACACGGCTGCCCAGTTCGTCATCCTTGCGGCGTGTCTTGAGCTCCACACGGCTCACTGCGGCTATTGAGGCGAGAGCCTCGCCACGGAACCCCATGGTAGTGAGCGCGTACAAATCAGAGGCCCCGTTTATCTTAGATGTGGCATGGCGCTCAAACGCCTTAACAGAATCCTGCGCACTCATTCCCTTGCCGTTGTCAATCACCTGCACAAGCGTGCGGCCGGCATCCTGTATAACAACGTCAATCTTATCAGCTCCGGCATCTATAGCATTCTCCATCAGCTCCTTAACCACTGATGACGGACGCTGAACCACCTCACCTGCGGCTATTTGGTTGATAGTCTCAGATGACAGCGTATGAATAATATTACTGTTATCCTGCATAATAGAAAAACATGTAGGCAAATATAAGCAGCAGCCCTAAGATTACGCCAAAACGCATCATGCGGTTCTTATCCTGCCTCGCAGACTCCACAGAATTTCTAAACACACCATATTTTAAAAGGCGCTCAGGCTGCTCATCGCCGCCGTCAAGGCCAAGTTTCTTGCGCACACGGGCCTCAGACTGGGCTATGCGCTCCTTCTGCTCATCGTAGTAGCGGTATTTAAGATTAAACTGGCGTGGCTTGCGCTGTTTGAAAAAAGAAAATCCCATGAACTTTTACTCTAAACTGTGATACTTCTTCACCTTCTTATATAGGTTAGAGGCAAATACAAGGTCTTCAAGGTCCTGATTACCCGATGTGAAAATAGTCTCCTTATCACCTTCCCAGCCCTTGTAACCCTTATGGATGAAGATTACGTGATCACCTATCTCCATAACGGAGTTCATGTCATGGGTGTTCACTATTGTGGTTATATTGAACTCCTGAGTAATCTCATGGATCAGCTGGTCAATAGTCAGTGACGTGCGCGGGTCAAGACCTGAGTTAGGCTCGTCACAGAAGAGGTACTTAGGCTGAAGTACAATGGCACGTGCTATGGCGGCGCGCTTCTGCATACCACCGCTTATTTCAGAAGGGAAAAGTTTGGCGGCATGGCTTAGCCCCACACGGCTCAGACAGAAATCCACACGCTCGTCCCACTCCTTGCGAGTCTTGTCAGAGAACATCTCAAGCGGGAAGCGCACGTTCTGCTCCACAGTCATGGAGTCAAAAAGAGCGGAACCTTGGAAAAGCATGCCCACCTCCTGGCGCAGCTTGGCCATCTCCTTTTTGCCCATGGCGGCGATATCGCGGCCGTCATATAGAATCTGACCCTTGTCAACCTGATGAATGCCAATAACACTCTTCATAAGCACAGTCTTGCCAGAGCCGCTCTGCCCAATGATAAGGTTAGTCTTACCTGATTCAAACACGGCGGAGATATCATGCAGCACCGTAAGGTCACCAAATGACTTTGTTACATTCTTTACCTCTATCATACAAGCAGGATGTTAGTTAATAGTACGTTGAACAGAAGAATAATGATGCTGCTCTTAACCACAGCGTTTGTACTTGCCTTACCCACGTCAAGCGCACCACCGTAGGCGTAGTAGCCGTAGTAAGATGACACCGATGATATAATAAAGGCAAAGAAAAGTGACTTGATTATGGAATAAGTTACGTAGTAGGGGTTAAACGCATATTGAATACCCATTACGTACTGCGCCGGCGATATAACACCTGTGGTGGCTATTATGTAACCGCCCAGCAGACCAAAGAACATACTGAATATTACCAACACTGGAATGATGGTTACAAAACCAAGTATCTTTGGCAGAATGAGGTAGTTGGCTGCGTTCACGCCCATAATCTTTAGAGCGTCAATCTGCTCCGTTATACGCATGGTGCCTATCTCAGAGGCTATGTTAGAGCCCACCTTACCTGCCAGAATAAGGCCTAGGATGGTTGATGAGAACTCAAGTAGCAACGTTTCACGGGTGGTGAGACCTGTAACATATTTAGGTAGCAGAGGATTCTCAGTATTGAGCACCATCTGCATGGTTATGGCGGAGCCAATGAAAATGGAGATAATAATTGTAAGCAGAAGTGACTGTATGCCCTGCTTTTCCATCTCTATAAAATATTGTTTCCAGAGTAAGTTCCACCTCTGAGGCTTGGTGAATACACTTGCCATCAGGCGGCTGTAGCGGCCTACGTGTTCAAAAAAGTTCATATAGTTTCATGTTATCAAACTGCAAAGTTAGCAATTCTTTTTTAAAATGTGTAATATTACTTTATTTTACGCTCCGATGTTATGACGCTGTTAAAGAATGTTAAAAATAAGGCAAAAAAAACAATATCATAAAAATATAACTACCTTTGCGCCAGAAAATTCATTCAAAACCACTAAACACAATGAAGAAATTTGCATTTTTGGCTATCGTAGCCATGGCAAGCACAGCATTTGTAGCTTGCACAAACACCTCAAATGAGGGTGATGAGACACAGAACGCAGACAGCGTTGAGGTTTCTGCTGTAGAGGTAGTAATGGAAGAGGCAGTTGAGCCTGCTACAGAGGCTGTAGAAGAGGCTGCTCAGGAAGTTAAGAGTGAGGCTGTAAAAACAGTTAAGAAGGCTGCAACCACCACAAAGAAGGCTGCTCAGGAAGTTAAAGAGGCTGCTCAGGAGACTGCAAACACAGTAACCGAAGCTGCTCAGGAGACAAAACAAGAGACAGTAGAGGCAGCTCAGGAGGTTAAGGAAGAGGCAACTACAGTGATTACAGACCCAGCAGAAGCACGTAGAGCTGCTGCCGCAGCACGTAGAGCAGCTGCAATGTCAAATTAATAGATTACTAACGCAATTTAAATTATTAAATTTTTACAAAGATGAAAAAGTTTTTCACATTTGCTATCACAGCACTTGCAATGGTAGCAGTTTTCTCTTCTTGCAAGAATGAGACTCTTACAGATGACGCGCTTATTAACAACATTGCTACTAACGCCCTGTATACAGGTAAATGTGTATGGAATTACTCTAACGGAACCAAGGAAGAGGATAAAGTTGCTGTAACTTTTACAAGCACAACTGCACTAGGTAAAGTTGCCGTTGTTACATTTGAATCAGGCATGCTTAGCGGTGATGGTGTTTGGGATGTAAAGAGCGCTGTGCTTTCACTCTCTTGGAAGGGTGTAATATCAAAAGACGTTATTTCAGATTTGCTTCTTACAGGTACAATTACAGGTAACGGAGACAAATTCACCCTCACATCCACTAGCGAGAAAGGTGACGTTACAACAATGGAACTTAAGAAGAAATAAAACAATTTGATTATTCTTTAAGAACGGAACTCCACACGGGGTTCCGTTTTTTTTGTAACATAAATTTAACAAAACATGAGCCTTTTGTTAAATCTGTTAACATTATTTCAGTTTAAAGAGTAAAAATTTCTTTAAAACACTTTTTATTTTTAGTTTTGTGTGGTTTTAAATGTTAAAATATGTGAATATGAATAAAATTCTACACACTATTGTAATCAGCATCATAATGCTGATTACAACCACTGAGTTGCAGGCCCAGTATTGGGATAGGACACCCTATATAGGGGAAAACGGAATTATGGAGGTAGGCAAGTACATAGACTTCCATGAAACAAACAACCCGAATGTGGATTACGACGCCCGATTGTACTACCATGGAGAACGTATTATGCTTGACAAAGGCATCCGCTCGTCTGGGCAGATAAGCATACCTCTGAACGGGGCGGAATGGGATGAGAAGTACAACGGTAATATATCCCTCATAAAAACAAAGACATCTGGGCAGTACATAAACATAATCAGGAACGGCTGCTACCCTTGGTCAATAGGGACAGTCTATAACTCAAACACATTTGCAATAGGAGAAGGAAAAATTAACGATGCTGAATTTACAAATCCCGCAATATCCATAACCACAGATATGAATGTGGGCATTGGCACTGCTACTCCAGATGCCAAACTGACTGTTAACGGCACTATCCATGCCAAGGAGGTTTTGATTGACCTAAACGGACCTTTGGCTGATTATGTGTTTGAACCAGACTACGTACTGCCGTCACTTTCTAAGGTAAAACAATACATACAAGAAAACAAGCACCTACCCGATATACCTTCAGCGACCCAGGTTGAGCAGGAAGGAATGTCAGTAGGTGAGATGCAGAACCTGTTGCTACAGAAAATAGAAGAGCTTACACTCTACACAATAGAGCTGAAAGAGGAGATTGAAAGACTAAAAGCAAGCAAATAATATTCAAATGCTTACATTGTCGCAATTATAGCAGCCCCATGAAAAAAATCATAACTCTTTTTATCTTGAGCCTGACATCATTTGATGTTGTAATTGGCTGTGATAAACCTTTTGTAATTGGTCCAATAGAAATAGCAAAACCCAATGATAATACTACACATATAGCTCCATGCGTGAATAACACCCCAAACATAAATTTAGCAGTTACTCCAGACAATGGTTGCACTCACCTAATTGCCCAAAAACAAATAAGACTGCTGCCAGGTTTCAGATTTAAAGCCACTGATGCTCAATCTGGTAATACATTCTCCGCCCGTATAGACCAAGGGTTGATATGTCCTCCCACACATGGTCTCACAAAAATGTCTGATGGCACACTTTCCAGTGGAGAAGGTGGTTTTGCCGTTGGCTCCATACCATACGAATATTCAGTATCTAATACCGGTGCTGCCGTATATTCAATCCCTATTGAGTGTCCTAAAGGTATCAATGGAATGGAGCCCAAAATATCCTTGGTGTATAATAGCCAGGCCAGAGATGGAATAATGGGCTGGGGCTGGTCTATTGGTGGACTTTCCGCAATAACAAGGGTTAACAAGAACCTGCACTTTGACGGCAAGACAGAAGGTGTGTCATTTACTTCTGACGATGCGTTAGCCATTGACGGGCAACGCCTTTTGAAGTATGCAAATGAAGATGGCGGAATATGGTACAAAACAGAAGCAGATAACTTCAGTAAAATTGTGGCCTATGATATTCAACCATGGGGGCCAAAATATTTTAAGGTTTACACCAAAAATGGTCTCACCATGACATACGGCAGTAAGAGCGGAGACCTTTCGGGATACTACATATTAAGCAAAGAGTCAGATTACATATACAACATTGCGTGGTATCTGACAGAGGTTGTTGATTCGAATGGCAACCAGATTCTCTATAAGTATGAAGCGCAACAAAAATTAACATATTATAAGAACAACCGTCTTCGCCAGATTGTATATGGTAAAAACGAAAACACAAACTCTGGAGTTGAGACAACAATAAATTTTCAATACAATGAGGGAATTACCCAGCCAGTACCAACATACATCAACGGCAAAAAGACTCTATTTAATGCGTGTCTATCATCTATTCAAATTATCAATGAAGGCGCTGTTCAATCCACATATTCTATAAAATATGACACTTACGAAAATAAAAAACATGTAACAGAAATAGGTTATGAGAGAAATGGAGCAATGATTGGCAGCACCAAATTTGTGTGGTCAAAAACAAAATATGCACGTACACTTAAAGGGATGCTTCAACTTCCTCTTGAACAATCTGACAAGATTCAAAGATTCAACTACGACAGAATACACATAATTACAAAAGCATTCGGTGACATTGATGGTGATGGATTGTCAGACCTTTTCATTATATGTCAGCTCTGGAATAAAATCAAATCTAATTTTGTCTGTATGCTGCTTCATAATACTGGTTCTGGATATGAGATTACTGAGGAATTAGCATTTGACAATATGTCTGATATTGCTACATACTATTTCTACGATGATGACAATGATGGCGCAGATGAATTTTTTATGGCGTATAAAAGAGATGGCGCATTTGACGTTCAAAGATTCAAATGGCAGAGCAAACATCGTTCCGTTGATAGTGACATTTTTAAGGTAAGACATTCAGGCAAAAAAAACAGCTCGACTCCAATTGTAGGTGATTTTTATGGGAACGGCAGCGTTCAGATTATAACCAAATCTGAGAAAAGGAGTGGCAACAGAATTACTGAGACGCATTTTGTTAACACAGAAAATGCGCCAAGCGTAAGATACATTCCTAAAATAGAGGATTGGTGTAAAATATTTGTTACAGACATAAACGGCAATGGCAAGTCTGACCTTACAATAGTTACACGCGGAGGGGCAGCAACTGTTTTTGAAGAGGATAACGGATGTTTTGCGCCAATTAAATATGACAAACAGTCTTCTTTCAGCATCATAGCTGTGCAAAGCATAATGTCATTTAAGGAACTTGGATTTTGTGCAAATGATAATATTTACCAAGGAGATTTTAATGGAGATGGAAATACTGACCTTCTAGTTTGTAAATCAGACAGCAAAAAATGGATTCTGTATATTTCTGACGGAACAGGTTATGTTAATTGTGGAAGTGATTTGCCACTAATGAATAATTGTAAATACCACGAAAGAGTATATGTTTCAGACGTGAATGCGGACGGCAAAAGTGACCTGATTGTAAAAGAGGAGCTATGTGATGTCTGTGCTGATTATTATTATGAAAACTCATCTGGAGTGATAACTTTACCCTACGAAGTGCTGTCTAAGAGAGGTAGAATATTAATATCAACAGGTACAAATTTTGAAGAAGCCCTGACCTTTAATCCAGATAATTTTGAAGGGGTAAGTCTGGCTGGGTATGTATGTGACAGAGAAAATGAGGAGTACATCGGCTATTGCAATAAATCATCGAACAATCTTGGACGTAATTCATTCACAACATCAGAGGGCCCAGATAAAATTATTTCTGCTACAGATGGTATGGGTAAAACACTCGAACTCTCGTATAGCAGTATTGGAGATAGGTCAATGGAAACCCAGACATACCAGATTGGCAGTAAAGATGAAGATGACGTATCGGTTCTAAATAGATGTCAATGGGATGTCGTCAACTCGGTGAAATTGCAATCAGAAGGTAAAACTTTGTCTTCGTACGAATATAGTTACACAAATGCATATTTTGATAAAAAGGGCAAGGGCTTTTTAGGATATAAAAAAACTGCTATCAATAACAATACAAAAAAAACTCTCACCACAACAGAATATAGCATAGACAAACAATACAAGTGTGTATATCCAGTCAGACAGACGATAACAACAAACGGAGAACTTATCAAGGAGATAAACAATGCGTATGAGTTAAAAAGGAATGTTGATAAAGGATATTATATACTGCCAAAGAAAATCACAGAAAACGACATTCTGAATGGCTTACAAACTGTTACTGATTTTATAAAGTATGACAGCTACGGGAATCTTTTGAACAAGATAGTAAAGAGAGGTGATCTGACAGTAACAGAAAATGTTACATATACCCAAGCGGGATATTGGTGTCCACGGCTTCCATCCTGTATCAAAACTACAAGGGCATACAAGGGTAATAGCGAAAGTGATGCAAAACATCTTTCATACGACAACCAAGGTAACCTAATAAGCGAGGATGATTCGTTTGTTACAACAAGATATAGTAACTTTGACAGTTTCGGACATGCACAGACAATCTCCTATACGGCAGACGGTAAAACAAGAACGGAGAAAGTTACCTATACGCCGTCTGGTAGAAACATAGCCACAAAAACCAACATTTTAAACGAGACCACAACTTATGAATGGAATGAGTCTGACGGAACTCTCACGTCTGAAACAGACCACTACGGGCGTAAAACAATCTACAGATATGACGGACTGGGCAGGCGTATAGAAACTATCTATCCAGACGGACGAAGGTGTGTTACTACACTCCTTTGGGTGAAAAAAGGGAATCCAATAGGAGCGTCATACTATCAATATTCAGAGACATCCGGACTGTCGCCTGAATATGTATGGTTTACATCAGATGGCAAGGAGATATGCAGGCAATGCTACGGACTCGGCGGCAAGCTGATCTCAGTATTTAGGGAATATAACAGTGATGGAACGGTTAGGAGAGTGTCAGAACCTACATTTGCAGGTAAAGCTGAGAAGTGGGAAACCCAATACAATTATGACATTAACCAAAGGCCTATACAAATAACAACACCGTCTGGAATAACAACCATTCAGTACAGTGGGCGTACAACTACAACCATCTCGCCAACAACCAAAGTGGAACAAACTCTTGGCGCAGAAGGATGGAAAGAATCAATTATTACTAACGGTAAAACTGTTAGTTATACATATTATCCGTCGGGATTGGTGAAATCAGCGACCCCTGAGGGCGGGAAGGCGGTTGAACTGAAGTATAACAAGCAAGGCAAAAGGACCCAACTGGCTGATCCTGATGGCGGTACTATTGATGAAACATACAATGCATTTGGAGAGTTGACATCGTCCGAGCGTGATATCTCAGAAGACCGTAGAATTAAAACGACATATACATATCGGGATAACGGCCAGCTGATTCAGAAAAACATAGGCGGTGATATTATACGTTATACGTATGATAGCAATAATAGATTGCAATATAAGGATTATGGAAATTTGCATTCAGTTGAGTATCATTATGATAGCTTTGACAGGATCGTAGAATCAAAAGAGGTGATTGAAGGTAAGGAATATTTATCCAAGACCAATTATGATTTATATGGGCGTGTAAAAGAAAGAGTATTCCCTACTGGTTACACGGTTACTAACCATTATGATGATTACGGGAATTTTATATCTCAGACGGATATCTATGGCAATCGTGTTTATGAAGCGCTCACTGCAGATGCAAAAGGCAGGATGCTTTCTGAGAGCAGGAACAATAAACTGACAGAATACTCTTATGATGACAAGGATAATCTAATAAGCATACGTACTGACGGGGTTGTAGAATTGCAATATACCTATAGCAAGGACAAAAATTTGCCATTTACAATTTCCGATAGATACTCTGGATACAGGCAGGAGTATTACTATGACGATCAGAACAGACTAATAAACTGGCCTATATTCAGAATTACGGAAGGTTCGCCTATTCAGACAAACTATCTTGAGTATGACTGCAATAATAATATATCCAATCGGAGTGCATTTGGCAAATGTGATATAGAGTATAAGAACGATGAGCATCCTCACGCAATAAGCAGTATAAACGGAGTGCCTGATGCAATGCCCAAAACAGACCTGAATGTATCATACACCAACTTCAGCAAGGTGGAGCAAATAGACGAGGGGGCGAACCACTACACCATAGTCTATGGAGTTGACCAGAACAGGGTGAAATCCATTCTGAAAACAACTGCCGGTGAAACCACAAGATATTACCTGCCAAATTATGAGGAGGTGATAACCCCGCTTGGCGCATCTGAGAAAATTCACTACCTTTGCGGAGGTGCCGTGATGGTGGAGAAAGGCGGGCAGTGGAACCTTTATTACTGTTACGGCGACCGACTTGGCTCTATAGTTGCTGTTACAGATAAAGAAGGGAATGTGCTGGAGCGGTACGCATACACACCATGGGGAGAGAGGCGAGATCCATCAGATTGGACAAAGCCAGATGGCAGAACAGAGTTCTTTAACAACAGAGGTTTTACAGGGCACGAACACCTGGATACATTTAACCTGATTGATATGGGTGGCCGCATGTATGACCCTATGTTAGGTACGTTCCTCAGCATAGACCCGTACATTCAGGCTCCTGACAACTGGCTGAACTATAACAGGTATCTGTACTGCTACGGCAATCCGCTAAGTTATACTGACCCAAGCGGAGAAAACCCGTTTGCAATATTTGGCGCCGCAGTATTAATTAGCACTGTAGTTGGTGCTGCTATGGCTACCTACACAGGCCTGCAACAAGGTCTTGTTGGCGAAAAACTTGTAAACCACATATTGCTTGGTGGAGCAATTGGTGCTGTTTGTGGTGCTGCTGGAGGTGCTGTAGGATGTGGTGTTAGTGCTGCCTTGGGTGAAGTTGTGGCAGCCTCATTCGTAGGTGCAGCAACGATTGGTGCCGCATCAGGTGCAACCTCTGGTTTCTTGAATGGTTCAATATCAACGTGGATAAATGGTGGAAGTTTTGGCGAAGGAATTTTAGCAGGGTTAGAGGCTGGTGCGTATGGCGCAATGTCAGGCTTTGTGTTGGGAGGATTAACGCAGGGTATAACTAACCATCTTCAAGGTAAGAACTTCTGGACTGGCAAGGCAATTGCACCAGTGCCCCAAACTTCGAATTCTGCTTCAAGTGCTGCAAGCCAGTCAACGGAAATATCGTCGGATGAGTACACGGCGAAATGTACAGATACTCCTAAAAATCTGCCAGAATTAAAGAAAGGAGATATTGTTTATAGAGTTTATGGTGGAGATGCTAAATTTGATGGACGTTCGTGGACGTCTGTTAATCCTAATGAAATGAACATTAACGATTATATCAACGGTGCAGGATTGCCTAATAATAATACTGCCGAATATTTAATCAAAGCAAGAGTACTGAGCACATCAAATGTCATACAATCTCGATATGCAATACCGCTTCATGGACATTGTGGGGGATTACCCGAATATTTGATTAATAATCCTTTTGGAACTTGGTCTGGTTATAATTCGACATCATCTTTAGAACCAATTGGCATTTTTAGATTAAAATGATATCGGAAATTCACCAAATTGGGACAAACTTAACATTGTTTAAAAATTTCAGCAAGAAGAGCAATCTCGTTTTAAATTTAGTTGAGCAAATAATTTTTCATTCAACTACTTCAAGACAGGTTAGCCCTTTTGCAGGACAACAATAAAATGGCATGAAATACTTTTATCTTTTCTCTTTTGACTTTACTTTTTTTGTGCATCCAATAAAATGCACTATAGAAGAACAGTTGTTGTTAAATCAAAAAATCAATTCACTGGTCGTTCGTTTGCAGGAACCGTTGTACTTAAAAACAGGAGTTGATAATACTGTATTACAAAAAAGAAAAGTTGATTATTTGATACTAAGTACACGGTATGAGGGTGACAATATATTTAACATGCAAGAATTTCCTTTTTTTTGTAACGCTTACATTGCTGTGGATAATCTGGGAACATTTTCAAATATAAACAAGTATCCAGATTTTACATGTGAAATATATCAAACACGTAATCAGCCATTTGATAGGGGCAGTACATTGTTTGAGAAAATAATAAAAAGGATATTATCGTTTTTCAAGTGATTGTTTATTGCAGAAGAATTTTAGATACACCTGCCGGGAGGAGTAACACAGGGTATAACTAACCATCTTCAAGGTAAGAACTTCTGGACCGGCAAGGCAATTGGAAAATCAGCACCCTCAACTGGGAGCTCAGCATCAAGTGCTGCAAGCCAGTCGGAGAAATTTCCACCAAATGACGGTGCATTGGGTAGCTGGCATGAAGAAACATTGCAACCAGGTACAGTGGTTGATAGATATGGAGGAACAAAAGAATCTTCTGTTTTTGCCAGCCCTGAAGGAACAAGTCTCGATGCACGTTCACTACTTGAAGAGTCTAATGATCTAGAATATGATATTTTCAAAATCATAAAACCAGTGAGAGTGAAGAGTAGTATTATTGCACCATGGAACGGTCACGCAGGAGGAGGCATTCAATACAAATTTGAGCGCCCAATTTTAGAGTTGATGGATCAAGGTTTTATTATCAAAATTAATAAATAAGGATTTGTATATTAGTTTAGTGTCATATGAAAATAGAAGAGTTAAAAAAAATAATAAATAGATTCCCAATAAAAAAAATTCCATTTGTTGTAGATGAGCCTTGTCGATTTCATACAGGATATTTCCTATCAGTTAATGGCAGAATGTATGATGTTTATTCTTCTGATGAACGTACTATTGACTATCATGCCAGAGGCGTAGATGAACATACTGCCTGTAATGTTTTTCTTACATGTTACAAAGATTATTGTACTGCTTGGATTTCAGCAAATTACAAATCCTACGAATACTATAAAAATATTATTGATTGTAGATGTTTGTTCGCTCAAGAGCGTTCTTTGGAGTGTAATCCATTAGAAATGGTAAGAGAGTCAGAGTACTTGGATGTGATAAACATAGACAACCAATCCTACACAGACACAAACTTAAAGGTGGTGTTTAACAGGGTGCCGTATAATACATATGGCTTTTGTAATGTTAAGATTTATAGAGACGAGACGACAATTTGGAGCGGGGGAAATGCATTATATATCCAACCTCGTATGGGGACACCTATTATCTCTTCAAAATATAATAACGCAATGTTGATACAAGCAGCGCCTACAGGATATTCAGTTAAACCTGTTATAGTGGACCTGGTCAGTGGTGATTTAACATACTTATATACAGAAGAGAATCTTGTGGGTATTGGTGACATTGGATTGTTATATTCTTCAAATGTGGCTTTTTATAATGACCATAGGTTGCATAAATATCGGTTCTATGACATAAGTACAATGCGAGAGTTACCGACGAACATATTAGATAATGCGTTAAGCTTAGCCTACAAGTGGTCTGTATGTCCCGTGCCTGACTGCATATTGCTTCTCACATTGGAAACAGAAAACAACTTGATATTGTATAATGTTAGGAAATGTGAGGTTGTACGAGTGGGAACATTCCCTGTTGAGAAAGATAAGAAATATGACTTTGGAATGTGGTTTGATAAGGAGAAAAAACGTGTAATAATAAAGTCATTTTGTCCGACAGAACCATTGGGCAAGGATGTACAATGTTATTCAGTGTATTTTGATGGGCCTGTTTCAAATTAAGGAATATATAATTATTTCTTGCCGTATATTATTATCTTTGCGGTGATAGTTGACAGCGTTCTTTATATAACAGGTACCTGTACTTCTACGGCAATCCGCAGATATACACAGACCCGAGCGGTGAGTTTATAACTGCGTTGATAATAGGTGTGGCTGTAGGTGTTACTCTTGGCACTGCCATGGGGGTATACACATGAGTGCAAAATGGCGCCACAGGGTGGGACTTGGTTAAATACGGATTAGTGGGGGCGCTGTCGGGCGGAGTCTCTGGAGCCGTGGGCGTAGGTGCATCGGTCATAGTTGGCATGACGGCATTATCGAGGACTGTTTTGGGCGGTGCTGTGATAGGTGCTTCGGCAGGTCTTACAAACGGGTTGATTTCAGGGTATGGATTTGCCAGATTAGGTGGAAGTAGCGTTGGTCAGGCGTTGCTAAGCGGACTTAAAAAGGAGCCATTGGCTTGCCTCCGGAGCTATCATAGGTGGTGCGGCACAGGGAATCTCAAATGTATGTCATGGCAGGAATTTCTGGACCGGCAAGCCAAGTGTTTCAGCGGCGTCAGTAGATATGTATATTTTTTCACACGACTATACTTTTTTTATAAATCCTATTAGGGTAAAAGAAGTTGATAAAATTGTACTTAGCAACAATATTGGAGCTATTATTGTTCGTTTGGATTCACCACTTTTTATTAATTCATACAAAGGTGAACAAAATGATTCTATTTCAAGAATTGAGAAACTTATTCTATGGTCAAGGCACTTAGGATATGATATCTTAGATATAAAAGAGTACCCATTTTATTGTAATGCATTTATTATTGACAAGGGTTGTAATATTAAAAAAGATGATATTGCAGTTAGAATTTCTTTTACTTGTGAGTTGTATCAGGATTTCACTAATACTGTCTTATCACCAAGAGAAAATAAACAAGAAAGATTTTCCCTAAATGAAATTATTGGGAAACTAAAAAAATTTTTTAACTAAGTTCGTTACGCCTACACTCCGTGGGGCGAACGGCGCAGCCCTGAAGACTGGACAAAACCAGACGGGCTGAACTATAACAGGTATCTGTACTGCTACGGCAACCCGCAGATATACACAGACCCGAGGGGATATGAGTCAACGCTATGGTGGAGTGACCCAGGATGGACTGCACCAGGATATTATGAGCCATCGCCAAGTTATTCACAATATGACAGTCCTGGTACAGTGAATTGGAATACAGACACATATAAAAACACCCCTTCGTGGTGGAGTAATAATTCCAATACGAACTATTACGGAAACAATACGGGGCCATGCTTTATGTATATTGATCCGAAGACCAGCCATGGGCAGAATACAGAATAATACAGCGGCGGGAATCTGGTTTACAGGAAGAGCCAGCAGGGGCAGGCAAAGTCTGTTACGGTGATACCGAGCATTTCAAAGATAAATACACAAATAAACAACTCGACATTGCACGCTTATAATCCAAGCAATACGCAGACAGTTGCAAATACAATATCAACAATAAACCTAACCGCTGGAACCATCCAGTATATAGGAGACAAACTCATATCTGAAGCAACAAAATATTACACAGAGGGTGTGTCTTTGTATAGTAAAAATAACTTCAGAGTTAAGGTTCCGCTGTTAATAGGGAACGTATTCCCAAAAGTTGGAACGGTAAAGCATGTGGGTGGTATAGCGAAATGGTTGGGAAGAGCAACTGGAGTCTTTGGACTTGGCTTAACTTATTTTGATGGAACAAAAAATGGTTGGCATAATCATCACACAGCAGATATTGTTGTAGGTGGAGTATTTTTTATTACAGGTACTATAATATCTGGCCCCTACGTAGTGATGGCTGGTGGTATATACCTAATAACAGATATTGGGTCGCAGGTTTATACAGGTAAAAGTTTAACTGAAAATTTATTTGATTGAAAAAATGTATACTTACCTTTTTTATTACATTTATACTCTGCTGAAAAAAACTAAACCTGGAACGGGGATAGCTGACACATGCTTATATGTATGGTTCCTAATAATCATTCATGTGTCATTATTTTCAATACTATATAAGCAATTCTTCAATTTTGACATCCTATCTTTCTTGGACTTTTCAGGGGCATATCTTATTAGGAAATTCAAACTTGTTCCATTTGCAATAGTCTCATACATTGTTTGTTACGCTTATTTCAAATGGCGTTTCCCTAAAATAAAGCAGAAGTTCTCTGCATACACAGATAAAGAGATTCTATGCTGGAAGAATCATGTCTTTGTAATACTAATTACACTAATACCACTTGTGGTAAGTATTATATTATCACGGTAAGGTCACGGAACTCCACACGGGGTTCCGTTTTTTGTAACATAGCTAATATCTGTAAACTTCCCTAAGGCATGGCTCCTTGCTCATGTCATTAGGGTTGGTGCCGGGCTGCCCTTGCGGCACATCAAGGCCTAATGCGCTGAAGATATTGGTCCAGAAGGCTGGCATGTTGCCGTTAGGGTCAAGGAAATTCATAGGTCTGGCGGTGAATATATGTGAGCCGTCAGGGCGTAGGAAACACTCATAAACAAGCTCTGAGCAATACTTCTTACCAGGGGCGGGCATGAATGTCCAGTTATAGCCCTGTCCAAGGCACTCCTTTACACGCTGGACTGAAAGTTCCATTGGAATATCCTCTGTTATGCGCTTTATAACAGCAGCCACACCTCTGTTTTCCCTGTGTAGTGGTTTTATATACTCAAAGTACGGAGTCTCTGACACTCCGTGTTTGGCTGTGGCTTCTATAACGCTGGCAACGCCGTCATCCACGGCTATTACAGCCACGTGTACAAACTGCAGTTCGTCTGTCTGCGCTGTGGCTGTGGCTATTGCGTCTGAGAATTCAGACTCATCGGCGGTAAGAAATATAAGGTCTCCGTTACATGGAACGTAAGCCTCTGTGATTACGGAGGTCTCTTCAACTCCGGATGGGGTGCAGCTAACTGCTACAAAGACAACTGCAAAATATAATAATAGGACTGCTTTTCTCATGATTGTGCATTGATTTTTATCTTACATGGTGCGCAAAATTAATAATAAGTCCCAATTTTTGTAACATGATTTTAAAAAAAATGCTCATGTGTGTTAAAATATTTAACACTATCTTAAATTCAGGCACTATCTATTTCGTTGTAATTTTGGGAAACAGCTGCCGGTGAAACCACAAGATATTACCTTCCAAATTATGAGGAGGTGATAACCCCGCTTGGTGCATTTGAGAAAATTCACTACCTTTGCAGTGGTGCAACACTTGAAATTAAACTTAAAATCAGATAACTATGAGAAGAAAACTACTAATCACTATACTGCTTATATGGTCATGCCTTTCAATGCAGGCAATAGATTTCTACATTGCCGGTGACGGACGCCCAGGGAACGGCTGGTGCTGTGAAATGTTCTGGAACCCGTCTGGATGCAAGATGGCGGACGGAGACACCTATACCGCAAATCTTCAGGAGGGGACGTACTCATTCAAGATAACCACAGGCTCATGGGGTAATAGCCTGGGCTACACATCGCTTGATGTGGCAAACAGCATAGAGTGCTCCACAAATCAGGACAATAATATAATATTCACCATATCCAAGCCCTCAAAAGTAACCGTTAAACTCAGTACAAGGGGCATATCAGTGCAAACGGCAGAAACAGAAACCACAGAGCACTGTACGCCTGCATCGGGGACACTGCCTGTGATGTACATCTTTACAGAAAACGGAGCTGAAATAACCTCCAAAGATGTATATTTAAGCGCCAGTTTCTACATCGATGCGGAGAATACCAGTGCTTATGAATCTTTGGGCAGCCCAGAGGCAATGATAGAGACCCAGATTAAGGGGCGTGGCAATTATACATGGACAGGATTTGACAAGAAACCGTACCGCCTCAAGTTAAAGGCCAAGAATTCACTGCTTGGAATGAATAAGAGCAAGCATTTCACACTGCTTGCTCATGCTGATGACAAGTTCGCTTTCCTGCGCAATACCCTGGGCTTTGAATGCAGCCGTCTGTTCGGGCTTGAATACACGCCGGCGCAGGAGCCGCTTGAACTCTTCATAAACGGTGACTACAAGGGCATATATTTCCTTACTGAGCAGATACGCATTGACAAAGACCGTGTGAACATAACAGAGCAGGCTGAGGAGGAGACAGACCCGTACAATATCACGGGCGGATGGCTACTTGAAATTGATAACTACTGGGAGGACAAAAGCATTCAGTTCCAGATGAAGGAGAAAGGTGATGACTGGCTGCTTGTAACGTCAAAATCGCCAGAGGTTATGTCAGAGGAGCAGTATCAGTACATGGAGAACTACCTGTATAATACAAACAAAGCCATACAAGACAAGGGAGACTGGCAGAAGTATATAGATTTAGAATCTCTTGTTAATTTCTACCTTGTTAATGAAGTGATGGGAAATCATGAGGCTTTCCACGGCAGTTGTTATATGCACAAGGAGCGTGGCACAGACACAAAACTTGTGTTTGGCCCTGTTTGGGATTTTGGCTCATCGCTCGGCTGGTCAGACCATATCTATGACAGCCCGCTCTGGGGTGATGTGTGGATAGATGACCTGGCTCAGACTCCTGCTTTTCAAGAGCAGGCTGCCAAACGCTGGCTTGAAGTGCGTGGAGTACTTTACCCTCGTCTGAAAGATAAGGCTGATGCCTTTATCTCACAGATAAAACCAGCTGCCGCTTGTGATTGCAACCGCTGGAGCCAGTATGGGAACCGTGGTGTGGAGACCACCAAACAAAAAGCCCTTGATTATCTGAGAGAGAGAATGGAGTGGCTTGACACCTATTGGGGCACTACAGGCGCAAATGAAATGCTTGAAGATTCAGATAGTGGAGTGTACGTTTACCCTAACCCCAGCCGTGGCAATATAAACCTTGTGGGCGCAGAAGGGGTGTTAGAGGTGTATATATTGGATTTGGGTGGCAGAAAAGTGTGTGAGCTTGACGCATCGTTAAGGCGTTGGGAGCTTTCACTCGAAGACGGTATGTACATTATGTGTGTAGTCACCGCCCACGGCGATGCCAATAAACTCCACTACTTCAGAATCTTCCTAAACAAGAATTAAACTCAATGGATAAGAACCTCTCAAACACTGTAACGCTTGTAAAAGCAGTGGGCATTATTCGGTATTTTTTACTGTAAAGGCGCAAATGAGGAGCCTGCCTCTGTTATATTATCATGGTAAGGTCACGGAACTCCACACGGGGTTCCGTTTCTTGCTGACGTACGGGCATAAAAAAACCGTATCGCTATTTATGATCCAAACTCGATATAGAAAGGATTTAGGGTCCGGTTCGTCTTTGTAATCCGCCCAATCCCGAGGGATAGCGGCACGCCATTGACTTCACTGGATTGCCTGTTTAAAAATTGATTGTTAAGTTGCCCAAATGAGCGATACGGCATTTTGTTTATTTCAGTATTTCTAAAGAGCTTCTTGAACCGTCAAGGTTTCTTACTACAAAGATAAGTAATCCTTTTGAATTAACCAAGCTGTTTTGTGTTAAATGTTGCACCAGCCTGCCGTCGAGTGCGTAGATGTCTATTGATTCAGCCTCATTCCACACATCGGGGTTGATTTTTCCATCAATTACAACAGGCGTTTTCTCTGCGTATTCTTCAGTTGTATTAACAGGAGCGGACTTACTGGTATAGGCCTTTACGCAGAGGTTGAGATTATTGTAACGTGGAGCGTCACTGCCTACTGGGTAGGTCCAGTATTCTTTGTTGTCAATCTGGATATACTGCTTGCCTGTAGGTATTAGTACAGGCTCGTTATATCCGTTAATTGTCATTTCTGTTGGTATGTTTTTGCTGGAGTAGTCAACCGCCACTATGAAGGTGCCTCTTATTGGAATGGGCTCTTCAAATCTAGCAATATGAAAGCCTCTGTATTTGCAGGTTATTTCTGTTGTGTATAGTGTCTCTCCTGCAAGCACTGTGAATGTCAGTGTCTCCCCTGGTACAGAGGAGTAGGTGCCTACGTATTCCAGCAGTTCCTCTTCACTTCCAGTCTCATAGTAGCAGAAGGCGGATACTGCCTCCTTGGCGGATGAAAATGGTATGTATCCAGTCATGCCGGTGTTGTCAAACCCGTAAACCTTCTCCATGCTACTCTTTGGTATGAATGTCGGGAATGCGCTACAGGAGGTCTTTATGTTTGTATCATCGTATGATATCTTCATGCAGCCGTTCACAAATGCATTAACTCCGTAGTTGAATTTTGCTATGAAAACCTGCTCCTCGTCATCCCAGCCAATAAGCGATATGCCGTGGTTTGATGCCAGTGTACCGGTGTAGCAGTATGTGTTGGTCTCACGGTTGTAGTAGGAACTGTTGTAGTACATGGATGCGGAAACCGCACCATATTCATAGATGCACTCCTTTATAGCCTCAATATCATACTCTGGCAGGAAATATGTTACGGGGGAGTAGCCTGGAACGTAGTCAATAGAGTAGTCCGGGCAATCAGTCTCCGATGCCACGTAAGGTGCTCCTTCCTCCTCCACAGGGCCTTGCAGGCGGCTCAGCATCGCTGCGGCTATCTGGCTGTTACCTCCGTCGGTCTTTGCCCATAGGTGTCCGTAGTGGCAGTTTGTGAATACCTGCGGTGCAAGCCAGTCATCATACTGCCCAACTTTTGTAAAATAGGCCTCTATGGCATCACAGGTGGCAAAGGCCCAGCACGGGCCGCTAATCTGCTGGTTGCGTGACGGTGTTATGAGCCCGTAGTCTCTTGAATCATATTTAGAGGGGAGTTCAGCGCCCCTTGTGTGCCCTATGCTGTATTTGTGCAGGTTGATTGGAGGAGCCTTGTATCCGCCTGAAAGATCCGTCTCCGCACTGGCGTATGAGGCCAAAATTGTAAAAAAGAGTATTGAGTAAAGTAGTCTCTTCATTATTGTGGGTTTTTAAGTTCAGGATATGCGATTCTTGTATGGTATATGTTTTTAAGTTTGTCTTTCAGTATCTCCTTAATCTCCTGTATCTGGTTCATCTTGATAGGGGTGTTGTCCAAGTAGTGGTTGCTTACCATGCTGCCCACGATGTTCTCAACCAGATTGTTTATTGATTCATCAGTGTATTCAGGAAGGCTCCTCGATGCGGCCTCTATAGAGTCACATATCATCACAATGCCTTGCTCCAGGGTGGCAGGGTTAGGACCGTCATACGTGAAACGGCTCTCATCCACAGGCTTACCCGGGTTGTTGTTTATCCACGTGTTGTAGAAGTAGCGGGTCTTGCTCTTGCCGTGGTGTGTCTTTATAATATCAACGATGCACTGTGGCAGAGCGTTCTGGCGCGCTATGTCCACACCGTTTTTAATGTGGTCTATAATAACATGTGCGCTCTGCTCAGGTCTTAGCTGAGAGTGCGGGTTGATGCCTTTATGCTGGTTCTCAGTAAAGAACGCAGGGTTTTTCATCTTGCCTATGTCATGATAGAGGGCGCCTGTACGTGCCAGTAGGGCGTTGGCTCCAAGCTCCGCCGCAATGTCTGCAGAGAGATTTGACACCTGAAGCACATGCTGGAATGTGCCTGGGGCCTCCTCAGAGAGTTTCCTGAGCACCTCATTGTTTGTGTTTGAAAGCTCCAGCAGCGTCACGTTTGATGTGAATCCGAACATCTTCTCTAAAAGATATATGAACGGGTATGCAAAGAGGAGGAACATGCCGTTGATGCCGAACCATAGGAACATCCAGTTGTCCACCACCAGAACATCGCCGTCAAGCATAAGGCCGTAGGCAAAGTAAACCACGCAGTATGTGACAAATATGGTTACGGCGCCTCTCACAAGCTGAGAACGGTTCTCCAAGTCTTTTGACAAAAATATTGTCATCATACCGGCTGGTATCTGCAGTAGCACAAACTCAAGCGGCACGGCCACAACTATCAGCGTAAGAAGAACCTCCACAATGTGAGTGAAGAATGCGGTGCGGGTGTCATAGAACGTGCTTATAATCATAGGTATAAGCGCGTATGGTATCATATATACCAGGTCTGGGTCTGTATGCTGGACTATCATTGATGTGGCCATAAAGTAGACCACAATCAGTGTTAGAGTCACGGCAAAATAGCGGAAGCTCTGGAAATAGTCCTTCCTGAACACAAATGTGTAGAGAAAGAAGAATCCGAGAATGAGGCTAATTAGCAGCAGATGTCCGAAGAGTGAGCTGTAATACTGCTGCTGTGATGAAATGTTCCTGTTGAGAGTCTCCTGCTTGAGGGAGTTAAGAATTTTAAGTTTCTGCTCTGTGACAATCTCACCCTTGTCTATTATTCTCTCGCCGCGCTGCACCATGCCTTGTGTGGCGGAAACCTTTCTATACTCCTCTGCAAGCACCTTGTCAGTTATCTCCTCATTGTAAGAAAGGTTAGGGGTAAGGTATTTGCTAATTTGTATTTCATCCAGCCATGATTTATGAAGCCCTTCCGGCAGATTGACCTCGATGACACTTCTTGCTCTTGATATGGAGTATAGGTGCTCTTTGCTTAGGGATTTTCCCATGTTGTTGTCATCAAGAAGCACAATATGGTCACTACCGTTATCCTTCACAGCCGCCAGATCCGCGTCTGTCATGAGCCCCGCCTTGTATATGGCTTTAAGCTCCTTTTGCAGATAGGATATGTATTGCTCATGTTTCTCTGCAAAGTGTACGGTCTCATTTGTCCTCACAGAGGCGTTGCTCGCATCCTTGACCATTTTTCTTATCTCAGATGTAATGGCACTGGTGACATGAGAGCCCGTGTTGGCGTTATAGTTGAAATAGAGTACCTTGCTGTCAAGTACGGCCTCCCTCTCCTTGCGGAACTCATCCTTATCTTTATATATAGGGAAGTCAAAGTCAGCTGTGAGCAGGTCATACTGCCATGGCTTGCCAAGCTCAAACTGATACTGATACCTGGCTCCCCTGGGGCACAAAAGGAGCAGCAGACCAGCGGCCACTATAAAGAAGGCCACCCTGATGAGAATGTCTGTCCATTTCAATCTCTTTGCCATAGTCCTACTATATTACATATATATTTTGCAAATGTATGAAAAAAGGTCCGTATGTGCAAAAAATTATTTGGCAGTCAAAAAATAATAAAAAAAGTTTTGGCAGTTAGAAAACTTTCCGTACCTTTGCAACCCCAAAACTATATTTGGGCGTAAGGGTAGAAGTATCAATAAATTACAATAAATAACAAACAATGCCTACTATTCAACAGTTAGTAAGAAAAGGAAGAGCGGTGTTGACCGACAAGAGCAAGGCTCCAGCTTTGGATGCCTGCCCACAGCGCCGTGGCGTTTGTGTACGTGTGTACACAACCACTCCTAAGAAGCCTAATTCGGCTTTACGTAAAGTAGCCCGTGTACGTTTGACCAACCAGAAGGAGGTTAACTCCTACATACCTGGAGAAGGCCACAACTTGCAGGAGCACTCAATAGTGATGATTCGTGGAGGACGTGTTAAGGACCTTCCAGGTGTACGTTATCACATTGTACGTGGTACGCTTGATACCGCAGGTGTGAACGGTCGTCTACAGCGTCGTTCAAAGTACGGAGCAAAGCGTCCTAAAGCCGCAGCAGCTAAAAAGTAAGAGAATAACAAACAGCAGTTTTTAATACTGTTTTGTTTATTTGGATATCATTGGGTTGAGTAAATTGGTTCAGAGGAACCTTTTGAAGACAATATGACAACCAATACAAAACGGAAAATTTATTACTAAGATGAGAAAAGCGAAACCTAAAAAAAGGATCGTACTTCCAGATCCTATTTTCGGCGAGGTTATGGTTACAAAATTTGTTAACCATCTAATGTATGACGGTAAGAAATCTACCGCATTTACAATTTTCTACGAGGCTCTTGAGAACGTTAAGAAAAAAATGCCTAATGAAGACAAGAGCGCCCTTGAAATCTGGAAAAAAGCCCTCGAGAATATCACTCCACAAGTTGAGGTTAAGTCACGCCGTATAGGTGGTGCCACATTCCAGGTTCCTACTGAGATTCGTCCAGAAAGAAAAGAGTCTATTTCAATGAAAAATATGATCTTGTTCTCTCGCAAGAGAGGTGGCAAGACAATGGCTGACAAG
>JAEEGL015378881.1_pt1 | contig 35311 bp, 42 predicted proteins | sample 9134231 | NCBI WGS metagenome assembly JAEEGL01 (sample SAMN16246548, study PRJNA631951) | gut metagenome | biome: gut microbiome; feature: rumen; material: fiber-attached | host: Bos | place: Iran: Karaj | collected 2018-10 | reverse complement strand
GTATGTAAACCAGAAGATAGTGAGAAATGGTATGATAAAATGTGGAATTTTTCAGTGGAATTATTCCTATCATTAAATATTCCTGTTCGTAAATTAGTTTGTTGTACTGGCGATTTAGCTGATTTAAAATATCGCTCTTGTGATATTGAGGCATGGAGTCCAAGACAACAAAAATTCTTCGAAGTATGTTCTTGTTCTAATTTAACTGATGCTCAAGCAAGAAGACTTGGTATTCGTTATAAAGATAGTGAAGGAAATAAAGTCTATGCTCATACTTTGAATAATACGGTTATTGCTCCGCCAAGAATGTTAATTGCTTTCCTAGAAAATAATTATAATGAAGATGGTAGTGTAGATATTCCAGAAGTATTAAGACCATATATGGGCGGTAAAGCAAAGATAGAAAAGATTAGTTAAAGAATGTAAAAAGTTTTTTCATTAATATGGAAAAACTTTTTTTGATATTACATGTATGATATAATGACTATAATAAAGGGATTATAGTATGAGATTAAAACAATTTTTAATTTTTATAGTAATATTTACAGTTAGTTATACTTTGTTTTTTGCTGTATTTGATTATATAGTCTCTCTTATTGAATGGAAAAAAGAATTAAAACATGCTAGAATGAGCGTTAATACTGATGATTATCGTAACTTTGCTAGATTTTATGGTTTAGTACCAGAAGCTAATAAGTCTTTAATTATGAAAATATATAATCATTATGATGATAGAAGAGAACATAAGATATCTTTAGAAGCTGAGCATTATAATTTAAGTAATGTCGAATATATTGTAATTATTTTATATTTAGAGTATTTAGATTTATTGGAAAGAGAAACCATTTATTTAAATAGAGATACGATTAGTGTTCCTACGTATAGAGATGAAGAAATCTTTACTAAGTATATTGTTTATTTACATGAAAAGAAATCTTTAGAGGAAATGACAAACTTAATTGGGTTTAGTACTAAAGCTGATTTAACATATTTAGATAGTGTTTTTTTAATTCCCGGTGTGAGATTTATTAATTCTCAACTATATTATTATGGTGCTGTATGAAACAAGGAAGAATAGCTTTTTATTTCGGTTTTGTAATTTTTATTACATTATTTAATTTTTATTTAAGACCTGTAGTTGGTAATCCTTTAGTCACCGAAGAGTATAAGGAAAGCACTAGTTATATTAATGATTTATATTATAGTGATGAATACTTTAAATTAAAGTTGTTATTACCAGAGGATTACCATATTTATGAAGAAATTATTCAAAATTCCATTGATGATAATGCCGAGGTAACAATTAAATGTGAAAAAGAATGTAAGGAAATCTTTTTAAAGGCTTATGATGCTGTTTATTTGGATCACCCTGAATTAATCAGTTTCTTAGGAATTGGTAGTTATTTGGAAGGCAATAATGAAATAACTTATAATAACATGAACAACTTAGGAAAGATTAGGAGTTTGTTTGGTACAATGCGTATTGAAAGAGAAATAGATATTGTTCAACGTGAGACGAAAGATATGACAGATAAAGAAAAAATCCTTTATGTGTATGATTATATAGCTTCTCATACTTATGATAGTATTTTTATGCATTTTGGTATTAATCAATCTATTTATAGTTTCTTTACTAAGGGCAGTTCCGTATGTGCTGGTTTTGCTAAAGCCGCTCAAATTATTTTTCAAAATATTGGTATTAATTCTTATCTAGTACTATCTGATAATCATATGTGGAATTATGTTGAATATGAAGGCAAATATTATATTTTTGATGCTACTTATGGTACTACATTTTATGATAATTCTGCTAGGTATTATAATGGTTTAGGTATGACTACAACTGGCGTAACCGAAGGTTTATTTAATGAATATTATCCAGAAATTGAAACAGAAACTACTTTAAAAGAACTATTTGGTGTTTAGGGGTGTCTTTTTGACAAATAATTAATGTCAGTGATATAATGGCTTAGATGTTTAGGTTGGGGTTATATGAAAAGAGTTTTTAATGTTATAAAATGTATTATATTAATTATTGTTGTCTTTTTAAGCACAAATCGTAATGATAATTTTGAGTCATATGTTAAAAATGATAATTTAAATAAAACGGTTGATTTATCACAAATGGCTTTGAAAGTATCAGAATTTAATTATGATTTATTATATAGTGCGAAAGATACTTATACGGGTGATTTAACGGGTTATGCTTATAATTGCCCTTTGTGTAATGGTCATTTAGCTTGTTTAAGTAAATATAATATTATGGATGGTACAGTAACATATGAAGATAAGGATTATGGCGTAGTTAATATTGTCGCTTCAAGTGCTAATTTACCATGTGGGTCTATTATTCGTTTTAATTCATCAAGAATATCTTCAACACCTGTATATGCCATTGTTTTAGATCGAGGCGTTTTAGGAACAGCAATCGATTTTTTATCAGAGAGTGAAGAATATGCCTCTAAGTATATTGGGCGTTCAAAAATAACATATGATGTTTTAAGAAAGGGTTGGGAAACACCTTCTTATGCAAGCTAAAAAGTCTTTAGGACAAAATTTCTTAATAAATGATGCTATTATCCAACAAATAGTGTCTTTGTTTACGTTTCAAAAAGATGATTTAATAATTGAGATTGGTCCCGGAAGAGGAGCACTTACTTCTTATTTGAGTAAGTTACCTAGCAATCTTCTTTGTATTGAAATAGATATGGATATGCATAAATATTTAGATAAGTATGAATCTGATAAATGTCATATTCTTTATAATGATATTTTACAAACGGATTTAAAAAGTCTTATTAATAATTATCATTATCATAATTTATATGTGATAGGTAATTTACCATATTATATTACTAGTCCTATTATTACCTATTTATTAAATAGTAATCTTTCTATCGAAGGAATGCTTTTTATGGTTCAAAATGAAGTTGCTGATCGGTTTTGTGCTAAACCTGGTCATAAAGAATATGGCTATATAACTTTAGTAATCGATTATTATTATCATGCTCAGAAAGAAATCTTTGTTGCTAAAAATAATTTTAATCCTATTCCTAAAGTTGATAGTGCCGTTATTAAATTAACAAAAAAGAGTAATAAATATAATATAGATACCAATAAATATTTTGCTTTTTTGAAAGAATGCTTTCAATTTAAAAGAAAAACTTTAAAAAATAATCTGCGTAAATATGATTTTAGTCTTATTAAAGAAGTATTGGAAGAACATCATTATAGGGAAGATGTTCGTCCCGAAGAAATACCTCAAGAGGTTTTTATAGAGTCTTTTACTAAATTGAATAGCGAAAAATAACTAGTTTTGTCGTTATTTGTCGAAAGCCTTGCTAGGCTTTTTTTTATGAGTATAATTACTTTTTGAAAGCGGGTTTTGGGATTAAAAATTATTAACACAATAGTCCTATTTTATTATTTATATTATTCATACACTGTATACCCTTATTAATTCGAAATACTCCTCATAGAGGTAATTTATTCATATCCCGAACCCCTTTCATTTTACTTAGTGTTTTGCTATAATACGGCATGGAAGTGGTTTTGTGAAATTACCAAATTATAAAGATGCCAAAAATAGAGAAAAAGTAGATATTAATTATCTCGATACTTTTCATAAGTATGAAGCTATATATCAAGGTAAAAAGTATTTTTTAAGAACTTATGGTTGCCAAATGAATGTGCATGATAGTGAACAAATAAAAGCTTATATGCAAATGCTTGGCATGGAAATGGTTGATAAACTGGAAGATGCAGACGTTGTTATTCTAAATACTTGTGCTATTAGAGAAAATGCTCATGATAAAGTCTTTGGTTATTTAGGTCGCTGTAAACATTTAAAAAAGGCTAAACCTGATTTAATAATTGCTATTACTGGTTGTATGGCTGGCCAAGAAGATGTTATTGCTGATATTCAAAAGAACCATCAATATATTGATATTATTGTTGGTACGAATAATCTATATGATTTACCAAAATTATTGATTGAAAAAAAATCTAAACAAAATATTGAAGTATATTCTAATAGTGATATTGTTCCGGAAAATATTACTTATGAAAGAGATTCTAAAATTAGTGCTTGGGTTAATATTATGTATGGATGTGATAAATTCTGTACTTATTGTATTGTACCTTTTACTAGAGGTAGAGAGCGGAGTCGTAAAAAAGAAGAAATATTAAAAGAATGTCAATGTTTAGTGGATAATAATTATCAAGAAATAACGCTTTTAGGTCAAAATGTTAATGCTTACGGTAAAGATTTGAATTTGGGTTATGACTTTGCTGATTTATTAGAAGGTGTAGCTAAATTAGGTATTCCTAGATTACGTTTTGTAACTTCTCATCCATGGAATTTTACGGATAAAATGATTGATATTATTGCTAAGTATGATAATATTATGCCTTACATTCATCTACCATTACAATCGGGTAGTGATAGAATCTTAAAAAAGATGAATCGTCGATATACTGCTGAAGAATATAAAACTTTATATGATAAAATGAAAAAGTTAATTCCAGGAGTTGCTATAACCACAGATATTATTGTTGGTTTTCCTGGGGAAACCGAAGAAGATTTTCAATTGACCTTAGATATGGTTAATTACTGTAAATATGATGGAGCCTTCACTTTTATTTATTCAGAAAGAAAGGGTACGGCTTCCGCATTGATGAAAGATGATGTTTCTCAAAAGGAAAAAGAAAGTCGTCTTCATCGCTTAAATGAAGTAGTAAATGAGTATTCAAAAGAAAGTAATATGCGTTTACTAGATCAAGTTGTGGAGGTATTAGTTATTGGTAAATCAACAAAAGATGATGATAAAGTATATGGTTATACGCAAACAATGAAACTGGTTAATATTGATGCTTCGGAAGATACCATTGGTAAACTCGTAAATGTTAAAATTACTGATGCTAAGAGTTTTAGTTTAGATGGTATTTTAGTTAATTGAAGATAAAGGACCTTGTCAAAGGTCTTTTAATTTGCTTTTTTGATATTTTTATTGTATAATATGCGCTACTTAAAGGGGGAAGATTTAAAATGTTTGGAATTAGTGAAATATTACAAAAACTATCAAAGAAGAAACCTTTGACATTGGCAGAAAAGACGAAAATTCTTCATTCAAAAAGAGTAGATAAGGAAGTTATTAGCTATTTAATGAAACGCTTAGCTTATTTACATATCAATGTGTTAGGTAAATCTGAAGGTTCATTATTTGACCTTATGAATAATAAAGCATTAATTGGTTGGTGTTGGCAAACAACGGAATCTGCAATTGTTTTCCTTAATGATGATGATTATATTGAAAGAGGTTATTTGCATTTAGATGCTGATATCCCTAACTATTATCATTCATGGATTTGCTTTAATTATAATGATGAAGAGTATGTATTTGATTCTTGCTTAGATTTTGTATGTAAGAAAGAGGATTACTACCAATTATTAAAACCACAAGTTGTAGGTCTGGTAAGTGCCCAAGAAGTTAAAGAAGCCTTAATTAGTCAAATTACCACACCTCGTAAGGTAGAGTGCTCTAGTTATGAACAAAAAGCGAAAGATTATTTAAGAGCTCTTTGTGCTGATTTTTATAAAGAGTACGACAAAGAACATAAAAATGAAGTAATTGTAAGTGGCCCAGAAGATGCTAATGCACCATTATATCGTAACGGTTCGGGATACCAAGCAGTTATAGATAAAGGCCAAATACGAAAACTAAAAGCTCATTTTTACTATACTGATTGTTAATTAAAAAAAGACAACTGCTTAAGCAATTGTCTTTTTTATATACAATATGGTATCCTCGATTGGATTCGAACCAACGACCGACCGCTTAGAAGGCGGTTGCTCTATCCAGCTGAGCTACGAGGACAATACAAGTAATTTATACCATAAAATGTCCGAAATTTCAAGCGTTTTTGGTGTTTGTGAGGCTTTTTGCTAATGTAAAATGATATTTATATCGTCGATATGGTAGGTATCTCTTAAAGAAAGTGCTAGAGTATATTTTACTTTTTCTTCGATATCTTGATCATCGAGATTGGCAATTAAGAGATTATTAAATGATAAAGAGATGGTGTTTTCTAATATTTGATAGTCTTGTAATTCATAGGAAGCATTTAAATAACTGATTAAATTAGGTTCATAAATAGGAGAATTTTGTAGTTCATGAACAATTACTTCGACAGCTTCGATTTTTTCATTAGATATTTTGGTAATAGGTATATAGTACATCGTATTATGTACTTTACCTAGATAATAAATGGTGGCTTTGGTAGTTTCTTTAATATTATTAATATTGTATTTTTTGTTGATTCCGTAATCTTTATCTAGGTATGTAGGTAATCTTTTTAGTGAATTAGGTAAGTATTCTAATAACTTGTTTTCAACATAAATTTGGATTTTTTGTACATTGTCAAGCTCGCATAGTGAAAAAATAAGACTTTCAATTAATTTCTCAGTATCGGTCACATTAAGGAGTTCTTTGGAAAAGTTTAATTTTAAAAGTCCTTCCTGTAATTCATAAGAGAGTAGTTTGGTATTTGATGGTATAGTAGTAATAAAACCTTGGGGTAAATTGATATGACTAGTAGAATTACTAGTTAAAAGATTAATAATGTTTTCGATATCATTTAGTTTGTCATCTTTTAGAGATTCAATTCGAGCTACATAGCCATTTGGATCAATAGCATAGATGGGGATGGTATCTTGGAAAGTAGGGGCTGCCTCTTCATTAAAATAATCATTATTTTGGGGAAAAATATTCAAAAGAAATAAGACAAATAAAACAATACTCGTTTTAATAATCTTTAGTAATATATGCCTTTGTAACATACTTTCACCCTAATAAAGTATATTTTTATGATTTTATTATATGCAAAAAAAGCCCTTAAGGCTTTAATTTAGGGAAATAGCTTGTAATTTAAGAAGTTCAATAATGGCACTGCATCGTCCTTTAACTCCTAATTTTTGCATAGTATTAGAGATGTGATTGCGAACAGTTTTCTCACTTATTTTTAATTGCTTAGCTATTTCTTTAGTTGTTTTATTAGCCACTAAAAGTTCAAATATTTCTTGTTCTCTTTTAGTTAATATTTTATTTTTCATTAGTTTTCCTTTCTTAATATCTTATCTTGTTCATAATATTGTATGAAAAAGAAACTATTAAGTGCAGGAAATAACTGGGTAATTACTGAAATTTAACGGTTATATACATTGGTTGATCATATAGTTGCTGAATTCTTGTCATGATATTATTAGCTATTTTTGTATTACTTTCTTTACTAGATACCGTAATACTTATTTTATTACCGTCAATATTTACACATGATTCATAATTAAATTCCTTTTTAATAATTTTTTCTATTTCCATTATTTTACCTTTTTGAGAATTTAAAAGCTGTAGGGCTTGATAGGCTTCATTTTTATCTGTGACAGATGTTGTTTCATCAAGTAATATTTTGCGTGCTTCATCCATTTGCGAGAGTATTTTTTCTTCTTCTTCGACTTTCATGGCGATGATAATATCTGATTCTGTTACTTCAATTGTTGTTGATGTATCTTCTGTATTACCAGAGAAGACCGTTAAAGCATCATCGGGTATAGACACATAGTAGATTCCTAAGATGATAATTAAAGAAAAAAGGGTAATAAACCATAAACCTTGTTTGTTAATCATTTTTATTCCTCCTATGACTACTTAATTATATTGTAGAGTTTGTTGAATATTCCTAAATGTAAATTAGTTGTTAATATAACGTTAAATATGCGTAAAATTAAAACTAATTTAATAATAAAAAAAGGAAAGGTGAAAAACATCCGGTATATGTATAAGTGAAGGGAGGAAAAATGAAACAAAAACTTGTAGTTGTAAAGCAAAGTGATGTTAAAGATTGTGGACCAACTTGTCTTCAATCGATAATTCGTTTTTATGGCGGTTACGTTTCTTTAGAGAGAATACGTCTTGATTGTTGTACATCAGTTAAGGGAACAACGGTCTATCATTTAGTGAATGCTGCTAAGAAGTATGGTTTTAATGCTTTGGCCAAAAAATATCTAGATAAAAACATTGAAAACCTTATTTTACCAGTGATTGTTCATGTTCATTATACCAACGGTTTAGATCACTTTATGTGCTTATATCATATGAGTCAAAACGAAGTGATATTAATGGATCCTGCCAAGGGTAAAGTCAAAATGAGTACTGATGATTTTTGGCAAATTTTTACTGGTGTTGTGATTGAATTATCTCCTAAGTCCAATCTGGTTCATTATGGACAGCAAAATACTTTGTGGAATAGTTTTAGTAAAATTATTATCAATAATAAAAAAATTGTTTTTAACTTGTTATTAAGTACTACGCTATTAGTTGTTTTAACAATAGGCTATAGTTTTTATTTAAAAATTAATTATGAACTATTTAATGGACAAAAGCGTATTAGTATGTCGATAATACTGTTTTTTGGCTTTGTACTTTTGTTAAAAACAACTATTAAATACCTTAAAAATTATTTTGAAAATGATTTAAATAAAAGAATTGATAATAGTCTTGTAAATGAGTTTTTGCAACATGTTTTTAACCTTCCTTTAAAGGTTATTAACAGTAAATCAACAGGGGAGATAGTAACTAGAATTAATGAATTGTATAATTTTAAAGATTTATGTTCACAAATATTTATTGATTTATTAGTCGAAAGTGTTTTAGGATGTGGAGCTTTAGTCATTTTATTAATGATTAATGTTCATATGACTCTTATTTTATTAGTGTTTTTAGGTTTTTATATTTTTTTATCTATTGGAGTAAATGCTTATATTTATCAAAGAGTATCTCAAAATATTGATTTTCAAACGTCATTTAATGCTACTTTGATAGAAAATATTCATATGATTAATTCTTATAAATATTTAAATCTTGAAATGATAGCTAAACAACGAAATGAGAAATACTTTAGCAAATTAATCGAGGATAACTTTGATGTAAATAATAAATTTAATATTATTGATTCTGTTAAAAATTGGTTGATAGAAATGGGGGCTTTTATTTTAAATACATTCGGCTTTTATCTTATCTATAAGGCAGAATTTACGTTGATTGATTTGGTTTTATTTAATACCATAATGGTCTATTTTATTGAGCCGATTAAGACAACAAGTAATCTCTTACCAAGAATTAATTATTTACGAGCAAGTTATACAAAAATATGTGACTTTTTAGATATTGATGAAGAACAACTTGGTGAGATAACAGATTTTATTAATGGTGATATTATTTTTGATAATGTTACATTTTCTTACAATCAATATCTTCCTATTCTTAAAGAGGTTAGTTTTAAAGTTTTGCAGGGAGAAAAAGTACTATTAAAAGGTAAAAGTGGATGTGGAAAGAGTACAATTTGTGCACTTTTAGAAAGAATATATGATCCTAGTAATGGTGAGATTCTGATTGCTGGGAAAAGAATTTCTGATTATAGCATTAAAACTATTCGTGAAAATATTACTTATGTTAGTCAAAAAGAAGGTTTAATTACAGGAACAATTAGAGATAATATTTTATTAGGTGGTAATGATTATAATTTATCTTTAGTAAACAAAATATGTTTAATTGATAAAATTGCTAATAAGAAACAATTTGGCTACGAAAGTGGTATAGATAGTAATTATAGTGATTTATCAGGGGGAGAAAAACAAAGAATTATTCTAGCTAGAGCGCTTTTAAAGAACAGTAATATTATTATTTTAGATGAAGCATTAAGTGAAGTAGATATCCAAACTGAAGAACAAATTATCAACAATTTAGTTACTTATTTTCCTCATAAAACTATTATTTATATCTCACACAAGAATCATAATAATTTGTTTGACCGAATTATTGATTTTGAAGAAGTTAATAAAATCATTAATTACCCATTATAAACTCTGACGTAGTACCTTTAGTAATTAAGATTTTAAACTGTTTAGTGATATTTAAGTTAATAACTTTTTTAAATAAAACAAAAATAAGTAATTATTTTTAGAAAGGAGTTAAGATGAAAGTATTATGTGATGATGAATGCCTAAGTTATAGTGGTGGTGCTAAAATCAGCCTTGCTTTAAGTGTTGCTTTGTCAGCAGTTGGCGCTTTTATTTTAGGCATTATTGATGGTATTAGTAATCCAAAAAGTTGTAATGCAAGATAGTATCAAACTAAGCGAAAGTCAAATGCTTTCTTATATGGGTGGTGGCATCTCTGCTGCTTTAATAAACGCTTTTAATAGTGTTATTAAGACTTTTTATGGAGTTGGTCAAAATCTTGGTTCAACTTTGCGTAGACTAATATCTCACAACTATTGCTAGTTTACTAAATTTCTTGTCAAACCTTGACACAGGTGTTATAATATCTCTAGTTGATGAAGGGAGGGATACAGATGACAAAGGTTGTAGTTCAAAATGGTAATGTTGATCTTGCTTTAAAGAAATTTAAGGCTAAAGTTGCACGTAGTGGCGTCCCTTCAGAACTAAAGAAGAGAAAATGCTATGAAAAGCCAGGCGTTAAGAGAAGAAATGAAAAAAAAGAAAATATTAAAAATTCTCGTCGCAGAAATCATGGTAAATAATAGGTGAAGACAATGATAGAACAAATTGACAATGATTTGAAACAAGCTCTTAAGAATCAAGATAAATTTACACTATCTGTTCTAAGAATGTTGAAAAGTGAATTTATTAACGAAAGTCGTAAGGGAACTTTACATGAACTTACTGATGATGAGGTTGTTAAAGTTATTAAAAGACAAGTAAAAGTTCGTAAGGATTCAATTAGTGAATATACTAATTATGGTAAGATGGAACTTGTTAAAGATTTAGAAAAAGAAGTTGCCATTTTAAGTAATTATTTACCTGAAGAAATGTCTGAAGAACAAATTGCCAAGGTTATTGATGAGGTTTTCGATGAATTAAAGCCAACATCTATGAAAGATATGGGCAATGTCATGAAAACTGTGTCAGCTAAGTTAACTAATGCTGATTTGGCAATGGTTAGTAAGTTAATCAAAGATAGATTAAGTTAAATTTAATCTATCTTTTTTCATACAATTAATTAGGTGAATAAATGAAAATAGCTAATGCGCTTAGTAATTTTTTGTATGATAAAAAATACTTTGTTACTATTTTTGATAATTGTCTTCATATTTATAAGTATCAAGAACTCTTAAAACTAACATCGACTGTAATTATTGTGAAGATGGAAGAATTTGAATTAAGAATAGTTGGCCAAGATTTAACAATTGTTCAAATGAATAACGAGGAAATATTAATAATGGGTCTTATCCTTGATATAGGTCGAACATATGCAAAATAGTTTTTTAATTAAAATAAATAATGTTTCGCAAAATCAAATTATTAATAAACTTAGTAAGATTAAAATATCTCTTTTGAAGATATATACGATTAATAATGATGTTTATATTAAAATATTTCATGATGATTATCAAAAAGTAAAGAAATGTTTAAGATTATATGATATAGAAGTTATTAATATTTATGGACCCAAAAAGGTTAATCAGTTAGTAAAACAATATTATGTAATTATTATTGGCTTTCTGTTTGCTTTGATAATTATCTTTTTTTCGTCTCATTTTATAGTAGATGTGGACATTATTCATGAAAATGAAGATTTAAAGCAACTTCTTTTTTATGATTTAGAGAAATATGGTGTTAAAAAGTTTAGTTTTAAAAAAAATTATTTTGAATTAACTAAGATTAAGAAACAAATTAAAAATAAACATTTAGATAGAATTGAGTGGTTAGAGATTAGTACTTCGGGAATGAGGTATATTATTCGTGTGGAAGAAAGAATTATTACTAAACCTGAGATAGAGAAAGAATATTGTCATGTTATTGCCCAAAAAGATGGAATTATTAAGTCTATTCAAGTTTATAATGGCGAAGGTATGGTTGGTATTAATGATTATGTTAGAAAAGGTGATATTCTTATCAGTGGGGATGTAAAACGTAATGATGAAGTCGTCAGTCATAATTGTGCAGATGGTAAAGTCTATGGAGAAGTTTGGTACCAAATCAATGTTAAAGTTCCTCTTAATTATTATGAAGAAGTATTAACAGATAAAAAGCGCCATAATATTGTTATTAACTATGATGGTAATGATTATAAATTATTTAAAGATCGCTTAGTATTATATCAAATTGATAAGAAAAAAATTTTTGATTTATTGGGTATTAAAATATATTTAGAGACAGATAAAGAAATAAAAAGAAAAGTAGCTAAATATTCTTCAGAAGAGGCTTTGAATAAGGGGTTACAGTTATCTAAAGAAAAAATAATATTGAAATTAAAGAGTGATGAGCGGATAATTGATGAAAAGATTTTGCAAAAAACGTTAATTGATAGTACAATGAATATGGATATATTTATAATTGTAGAAGAAGATATAGGCCAACAAATAGAAGAAAAGGGAGATGTAACAGATGATTTATAAGATTTTTAAGACTAGTCTACTAAGTAATTGGCCATCTTTAGTTATTATTACTGTTTCAATGGCATGTATTAGATTTGCTTATCTTCGTAATCATCGTGATTCTTCAAAGTTTTATCGAGAATTTTGGGGATTTGTGGGGGTTATTTATTTGTTATTACTTTATCAACTAGTAACTAGAGTTGATATCAATGAAGCTGGAGGCATGAATCTAGTTCCTTTTGCAGAGATAACACGATATAAAGTAGGTAGTAGGTTATTTTATTATAATGTTATTGGCAACATAGCTATGTTTATTCCTTTTGGTTATATAATTGCCTCTTATATTAAACCAAAGAAAATGTGGACTAATTTAATTATCTCGGCGATTGTGAGTACAACCATAGAGTATGTTCAATTAAATATAGGTCGTAGTTTTGATATCGATGATATTATTTTAAATACTTTTGGTGGTGTTTTAGGTTTTTTATTATATATTGGTTTTAGTGCTATTTTGCGTCATTTACCGGGAGTCTTTAAAAGTGACTGGCTAAATAACTTAATTTGTATTATAATATCAGCGTTAGTGGCATTATATGTCCTAAGAATGATGGGAATCGTGTTATAATAAATGAACAAATTTGATATTATTGATGAATATGGTTATAAAGATTATAAAATATTGGATAAAGTTCTAAAAAGAACTCTAAAATTAGAAAAAGTTCATAATGCTCTTTTTAGTGTCGTTTTAGTAGATGAACAAACGATTCAAGAATTAAATCGTGATTATCGAAAAATTGATCGAGTAACTGATGTTATATCATTTGCCTTTGAAGATAACGATAAAAAAGAGTATAATAAAATGCGCATATTGGGTGATATTTATATATGTATACCACGTATGAAGCAGCAAGCTATAGAATATGGACACAGTGAAACTAGAGAACTAGCCTTTCTAGGCGTTCATGGCTTATTACATCTTTTAGGCTATGATCATATGGAAAAAGAAGATGAAGAAGTAATGTTTGGAAAGCAGGAGTTGATATTAAATGGATTTAATCAAACAAAGAGGCGAAAAAGTAGGACCAATTAAGGATGTTTGTCATAAGTTTAAGTATTCTTTTCAAGGATTAGCTTATTGTTTTAAGAATGAAACCAGTTTTACATTCGAAGCAATTGCTATCGTAGGTTTAGTTATTTTAGGAATTATTTTCAAATTATCTATTATTGAATGGGTTATATGTATCGTTAGTTTATTATTAATTATGGAAATAGAACTACTTAATACTGGTATCGAAGCTACGGTTGATATGTTTACTAAAGAATATAATCCTTTTGCTAAGATAGCTAAGGATTGTGGTAGTGCTGCAACATGTCTTGCAACTTTTTCAGCTTTGATTGTTAATTTAACAATTTTTATTCCTAAATTTATTGCTTATTTTGCAAAGTAGGTCTTTATGAGAAGTGGGTTTGTTAGTTTTATAGGAAGGCCTAATGTAGGCAAAAGTACCCTTTTAAACACACTCATGACACAAAAAATTGCAATTACATCTGATAAAGCAGGAACAACACGAAATATTATTCAAGGTATATATAACGAAAAAGATTATCAAATTATTTTTGTAGATACCCCGGGAATTGTTAAACCCATGAATCGGTTAGGCAAGATTCTAAATCATAAAGCCTTTGAACAAATTGATGATGTCGATTGTATATTATTTGTCATGGATGGCAAAAAGGGCATCGGTCCTGGTGATCGATATATTTTGAATGCTTTAAAAAGAGTATATACACCGGTAGTTTTAGTTATCAATAAAATAGATCAAATGAGTAAAGAAATGTTGATGATGACTATCGAAGAATACAAGGATTTATTTCCTTTTTCCGATATTGTTCCGGTGTCGGCGATGACTAATGATAATGTAGATAGACTTTTAGAGGTTATTAAAAAGTATTTAAAGGATGAAGTTAAATATTTTGATGATAGTGTTGTAACCTCAAATTCGATGGGGTTTATGGTTTCTGAAATTGTTCGTGAAAAGCTATTAAATGATACTATCGAAGAAGTACCTCATTCCATTGCCTGTAATTGTGTAGGCTATGATGAAAAAAATGATATTGTGAATATTTTAGTGGATATTATTGTTGATCGTGATTCTATTAAAAAGATTGTCATTGGTAAAAATGGTAATCGTTTAAAAAAAGTAGGTATTGAAGCCCGCGAAGAAATTGAAAAAATGATTAATAAAAAGGTTTATTTAGAGTTATATGTCAAAACTGTTAAGAACTGGCGTGATAAAGAACAATATTTAAGAGAATTAGGATATTTATTGTCAGATGAATAAAATTAATGGATATTACCCATTATAGATATGAAAGGGTGATATTCATGAATAAAAAGGAAGCATGGAATAAATTTAAAGAATCAGGAAAAATTGATGATTATCTAGAGTATAAAAATAGTCAAGAAGAGGAGTAGTATGCTTTTAGAAGTTGAGGGCTTTATTTTAAATGAGTTACCTTATGGTGAATCAAGTAAAATAATTAATGTACTTACTAAAGAAAAAGGCTTAATTGGTATTATGTGCAAAGGTGCTAAGTCAATGAAGTCAATGTTAAGAGCCTCAACGCAAGTATTTACTTATGGTATTTTTAGTATTCATTTTAAGGAAGATAAACTATCAACTTTAGTAAATGTTGATGTTCTTAATTCTTTTAATAATATTCGTAGTGACTTAACTAAAATAAGCTATTTAACATATATTAGTGAATTAACTAATCAAGTTTATAAACAAACAGATCAAAGTCTATTTGAAATGTTTATTAGTATTGTCTTAAAAATGGAAGATAATTTGGATCCTATGATTTTAACTAATATTTTAGAATTAAAATATTTACCTCTTTTAGGAGTGGGTTTAAACTTGGATTCCTGTATAAAATGTGGTAATAAGACTAACATTGTGACTGTGGATGCCTCTTATGGGGGACTTATTTGTAAAGATTGTTATCAAAATGAAATAATCGTGGATAAGAAAGTAATTCAATTATTAAGAATGTATTATTATGTTGATATTAAGAGTATTAGTTCGATTAGTGTTAAAGATGAATATAAGCATGTTATTAATCATTTTATTAGTGATTATTATGATGCCTTTACAGGTTTATATGTCTATAGTAAAAAGTTTTTAGAACAATTAGAAGCCTAAGTATCTGATTGTTCTTTTTTGTTGACTGTAAAGATATTGACCACCTTTTTAAAGAAAATATATAATTATATATAGGGTGATGGTAATGGCTGATTTAAGCTTTATTTATGGAACAATGGAGTCTGGTAAAACAACAAAATTATTGCAAGATAACTTTAATTATACAAAACATGGTCATAAAGTAATTATTGTCAAACCAAAATTAGATACTAAAGGTGGCGACTTAGTAGTAAATAGACGGAAGGATTCCGCGAAAGTTGATATTCTTTTAGATAAAAATGAAAGTATTATTTCCAAAGAAAATTTAAAGGTGGTTTTGGATGCTAAAGTTGTTTTAGCGGATGAAGCTCAATTCTTTACCCATGAACAAGTTGTGGATTTTTGGTATTTGGCTCATGTTTTTGATATTGGCGTTATCTGTTATGGACTTAAAAATGACTTTCAAGGTTATTTATTCGAAGGAACGGCAGCTCTTTTAAGTTTTGCTGATTCTAAGACGGAATTAACGGTTAAATGTGAGTGTGGCGAGACGGCTATTTTTAATGCTCGCTGTGTAAATGGCGAATACACTAATCAAGGCAATACAGTTGCTATTGATGGTGAAGATGACGTAAGTTATGTTCCTTTATGTGGGGATTGTTATTTAAAGAAGATCATTGGTAAAAGTCAGATAAGCGATATTATAAAAGAATAACTATAGGTTACTTTTTAATTTGTCTTTTTTTTATCATTAATGTATACTTATTATAGGTAAGACTCGAGGAGGAAAGATAAATGAAACGAAAACATGTTAGTATCATGATATCTGTTTTTGCGTTTTTATTTGTTTTTTTAGTCTCTGAGACTCTTTTTATTTCACGGGCTACTTTTTATAAAGCCAGTTCTAGAACACTTTTACAATCGGGAAATGTTTCGACATATGGTTTGGCGAGTTGGCTAATTGATAATGCTCCGAAATCGGGAACAGATAATGTAACCAATAGTTCGTGGGTTTTAACATCTGATCGTACTGGTGAATGGCGTTATGCTGGTAAGAATCCAGATAATTATGTTTTATTTAATGGTGAACTATGGCGTATAATTGGTATCATGTCTGATATGGAGTATTGCACAGGAACCTATGGTACAGCTACAGAGTGTGATACAACGAAAACGGGTAACTTGGTGAAAATAATTCGAAACAGTCAAATGTCAAGTACAATCGGTTATGATAATAAATTTTATCAAGGTTCTTCGAATATACCAGTCTCTTCGAATGACTGGAGTGATAGTCAGCTAATGCTCATGTTAAATGGTGCTAATTATTTGCAAACGGGATATGACACTGAAAATAATGCATTACATTTAGATTATACTGTAACTAATAATACTGTATATGATCAAAACGAAAAACCCTTTTATGATGTTACTTATAACTATTTATCTGCATCTCCACAAAATTCATATATGCAATATGCTGTGTTTTATGAAGCTGACGATGATTACAACGAGGAGGTAACAAATTTGAATACTAACATAACTTCTTCTTATTTACCGTATATAGCCACGGTAAAGTGGAGTTTGTATGGAAGTGATTCTACCAATAATAGTCCATCTGAGTGGTATAATATTGAACGGAACATAAATAATGCAGGCAGTATTATGGAAAGTACTGGTTTGGAAAATAGACCAGCATATTGGTATGGTAAAGTGGGCCTTATGTATCCAAGTGATTACGGTTATGCAACAAATGGTGGTACCACTTATAATCGAGCTGCTTGTTTGTCATATCAAACTAGTGGTTGGAATTCTGGTAGTTATAAAACCGATTGTGCAATGAATAGTTATTTGATTTATTCGGGGGTTACTTCGACTGCTCCTACATTATCAGGGGAAAATCAATGGACATTAACACCCTATACGACTTATTCCAATTCTGAGTTTGATGTATCAAGTGTAGGCATTGTAGATAACTATGATGTTGATGGTAATATGGCATATGCAAGACCTGTTTTGTATTTGAAGGTTGACACAAAATATTATGGTGGCACGGGAACTTGGGATGATCCTTATCGAATGGATGGTCCAACAAGTTATTGGTTTGATATTACAACGTGTAATACTAACCCGTGTTATTTTCCAACTTATGGTGGAACATTACAAAGTACTGGACTTGAAACTGGTCATAATGCATATGTTGGTATGGATAAGGAAAAATATTATGTTTGCGCAACATCATCAGGTCATGAAGTGTGTTTATCTCAACCGTATACGCAATATGGTTTAACAGGTCACTCATTTAATACAACACTTACTAGTACAGATCAGACGAACGCTATGAATGCTTTGCTGCGAGTGTTCCAAAATGCTGGCTTTAATATTACTTCTAGTGATTGCGATTCTACGGATGAATATGCTATTTGTTCTTATAATAATATTTTTTGTGAAGTTAATAAATATGGGTCTGTAGATTGCACTGATCGAACGGCTGAGGAATATTGTAATATAGGATATAATAATGAATTGTACTGTGCGATATGGGATGATTAAGTAGTTGCAAAAAAAATAGTTAATGATATAATTGAGTCATACAAGTGATGACGGGTTTGGCAAACCAAGAGCTATATAAAGAAAAGAGATTCCTTAGTGAATAATTAGGGTGGAACCGCGGATAATATTTCGTCCCTAAACATTTACTGGGAATTTTTTGTTTGAAGGAGGATATTATGGAAAATTTAACAATGGATAAAATCGTGAATTATGCTAAAAATTATGGTTTTGTATTTCAAGGTAGTGATATTTATGGGGGACTTGCTAATTCATGGGATTACGGACCTTTAGGAACGCTATTAAAGGAGAATATACGTAATGCTTGGAAGAAAAGATTTGTCGAAGAAAATCGTTATAATTATGGTTTAGATTCAGCAATTATTATGAATCCGAATGTTTGGGTAGCATCTGGACATGTGGCATCTTTTGCAGATCCACTTATTGATTGCTTAAAATGTAAGTCACGTTATCGGGCTGATAAATTAATCGAAGATTTTACCAATGGTGAAATTACGGCTGATGGATGGAGTAATGAAGAAATTGAAAAATATATCAAAGATAATCATTTAACTTGCCCAACATGTAAGAGTAGTGAGTTTACTCCAATTAGAAAGTTTAATTTATTATTTGAAACTAAGATTGGTGTTGTTGATGATAGCAAGAATATTGTTTATTTAAGAGGAGAAACTGCCCAAGGAATATTTGTTAATTTCAAAAATATTGAAAGAGCCATGCGAGCTAAGATACCTTTTGGTGTTTGTCAAACAGGTAAAGCATTTCGAAATGAAATAACTCCAGGAAACTTCATTTTTAGAACTAGAGAATTTGAACAAATGGAAATGGAATTCTTTTGTAAGCCAGGTACTGATTTAGAATGGTTTAAGTATTGGAAAGATTATTGCGTTAATTTCTTGCATGATTTAGGATTAGATGATGATAAATTACGGATGAGAGATCATGCTAAAGAAGAATTAGCTTTTTATAGTAAAGCTACGACAGATATTGAATTCTTATTCCCAATGGGATGGGGTGAACTTTGGGGAATTGCTGATCGTACGGATTATGATTTAGGCGTTCACGAAAAACATTCTGGTCAAGATTTAAAATATTTAGATCCAGATACACATGAAAAATATTTACCATATGTTATTGAACCATCCGTTGGTATTGATCGATTATTGTTAGCAATTTTGTGTAATTCTTATAGTAATGAAATACTAGAAGATAATACAGAAAGAGAAGTTTTAAGAATTAAGTATGCTTTAGCACCATACAAAGTTAATATTCTTCCTCTTATTAAGAAGAATCACAGTGAAAAAGCTGAAGAATTGTTTACTTTACTTTCTAAACATTTTTCTACGAGTTATGATGAAAGTGGAAGTATTGGTAAAAGATATCGTCGAGCAGATGCTATTGGTACTCCATTTTGTGTAACGATTGATGATGAAACAATGAATAATGGTACTGTTACGGTAAGAAATCGTGATACTATGGCTCAAGATGTCGTTAAAATTGAGGATTTAGTTAATTATATTAACGATAAAATCCAATTCTAAAATATACTCACTTTTATAGTGAGTTTTTTTGTATCTTTATTGCATAAGTAACTTTTTTTTGCTACAATTAAATATAGATACTAGGAGGATTTTTTATATGGGCTTAAATTTTAAAAAATGGTTGAATGATTCAAATGATAGTGATGATGAAAACATCAGCGCAAGTGAAGATGGATTCTATTCAATAACCAAGGAAGAAGCTTTAAAAGAGGCTGATAAGACTGGTAATAAGATGATTTTGTTAGAGCCAAGAGCTTATTCTGAATCTCAACAAATCGCAGATTATTTAAAAACGAGAAATAGTGTTGTTGTTAATTTAAAAAGGGTGACTTCTGATCAAGCCAAAAGAATTATTGATTTTTTAAGCGGTTGTATCTATGCTATTGGCGGATCAATGCAAAAAATTGGGGTTGGCATATATTTATGCACACCTAAAAATGTTAATGTTCAAGGTAAGATTTCAGAAGATAGTGATAAGAATAAAGAGAGTAAAGAAAACGAAGATATTGATTGGTAGGGAGGTTCATTACCATGAAAAAATTTCGAACAAGTTTTTCAGGGTACAATAAGTCGGATGTAAATGAATTTGTTGCTGAAGTTATTTCAGAGTACGAAAACATTTTACAAAAGCTTAAATATAGTGTGCGCGAAATGGAGTATCTAAATAAGGAATTGGAAAGGTATAAGACTCTAGAAAAGTCCTTGAATGATACTCTTTTGTGTGCTCAAGAAGCTACCGCCAATGCTCAAAAAGCTGCCATATCTGAAGGTAAGTTAATAATTGAAGAAGCTAAGAGAGATGCTGCAAAGATTATGAACAATTCACTTATGAAAGCTAAAAATATTGAAAAAGATGCTGAAGAATTAAAGAGAAGAGTTGCAAGTTTTAAAACTCGTTTTATGGCTCTTGTAGAGTCACAAATGGATGAGGTAACAAAATTTGATGATACTCTTTAGGAGGGTATGTTGAAACAAAGAATTATTAGTGCTGTTATTGCTATTTTATTAGTAATACCGTTTATTTATTTTGGAGGAACATTGTATGCTGTTGGCGTTACTTGTATTGCCATGGCAGGATTTATGGAGATGTTGTTTTTAAAAAAGTCCCATAAAGAGTTTCCTAAAGTTCCATTAGCGATTGCATTATGCTTACTAATTGTTTTAATATTACAAGATACTTTCTTATATGCTTTTGATTATTCTAAAGTAGTCTTGTTATTACTTAGTTTATTGATTCCTATTATTTTTTATAAAAATGAAGATTATACAAGTAGTGATGCGTTTTATTTAATAAGTATTGTTTTATTCTTAGCAATGTCTTTTAAAAGTTTTATTGTTGTTCGCGAAAGTGGTATTAAAACCTTTTTGTATTTGGTATCAATACCCATGGCTACGGATAGCCTAGCTTATTTTTTTGGTATTAAATTTGGAAAACATAAAATGTGTCCTAAAATTAGTCCAAAGAAGTCTTGGGAAGGTGCCGTTGCGGGATTAGCATTTGGAACCATTATTCCTTGTATTATTTACTTTATTGCAATGCATAGTTTTTCATTTAAAATTGTGGTTGGTACGATGATATTATCTACAATTGGTCAATTTGGTGATTTAATATTTAGTAAGATTAAAAGAGAAAATGGTATAAAAGACTTTTCTAATTTAATGCCGGGTCATGGTGGTGCCTTAGATCGTCTTGATAGTACAATTGTGATTTTTATGACATATATTTTATTAACTGGTTTGTTATTTTAAAGGAGATAGATGATGATAAACATTTTAACGTTTATGAGCATGCTTACTGGTGTAGGAATGTTTATTCTAAAACTTGTATTATTAATTTTAGTTTTAGGGATTATTATTTTAGTACATGAGTTTGGTCATTTTATATGGGCTAAGAAGTTTGGTGTATATATTTATGAATTTTCCATTGGTATGGGGCCTTTACTTTTTACTCATAAAGGTAAGAAAGATGGCATTGATTATAATATAAGAGCGATTCCCATTGGTGGCTTTGTGGCCATGGCTGGTGAAGTATATGATGATGCTGAACAAGATATTCCTAAAGATAAATTATTATGTAATAGACCTTGGTATCAAAGATTAATCATTTTAGTAGCCGGTGTCGTTAATAATTTTATTTTAGCTATTGTTTTACTTAGCTTGTACGCTATGATCTGGGGTGGAGGTGCTATTACACCAGAGATTGCTAGCGTAGTAGAGGATAAGCCTGCAGCTTTGGCAGGGTTAGTGGAAGGCGACATCATTACTAAAATTAACGGATATAAGGTTAATAGTTGGGATAAAGCCCAAATCGTCTTATATTTTAAGAATGCTAATGAAACATATAGTTTTGAAGTAAAGCATCAAGATGGTAAGAAAGAAACCTTTAACATTATTCCTGAAGAGGTTGAGGAAGAGGGTGTTACAAGAAAAGTATTTGGTATCGTGATTAAAAACGAAGATACCTCTAATCCTTTGAGGGCTATCGCTTATGGCTTCCGTAAATTTGGTTCAGTAATGAGTTCAATGGCAACAACTATAGGTGGTTTAGTAATAGGTAAGATATCTCCGAAAGAATTATCTGGTCCGGTAGGTATTTACCAAATCGTTGGTGAATCAGTAAATTATAAACTTAGTATAGCAATTTCATACATTGTTTATATTACGGCCTTTTTATCTATTAATGTTGGATTTATTAATATTTTACCTTTCCCAGCTTTTGATGGAGGACATGTCTTCTTTGTACTAGTGGAAAAAATTAAAGGTAGTCCAGTTAATGCTAAATTTGAAAATACTTGTCATTTAATAGGATTTGCCTTAATCTTTTTATTGATGATTATTGTCACAATTAATGATATAATTAAACTGTTCTAGTTTAATTATATTTTTTTTGTCCTCGTAGCTCAGCTGGATAGAGTGAATGCCTCCGACGCATTAGGTCACAGGTTCAAATCCTGCCGAGGACACCAAATGGTTAATAACGATCAACTCTTATGATTTGGTCGTTAAATTTTTTTACAAAATTTAGCACTCACTATTGACAAGTGCTAATAATAGTGTTATCATGTAAGTGTAGTAAGAAATAAAGAACTTACTATGGTATTAAAATTATATTATGTGCTACCGATTAATGATAACACGTTATGAAAGGAAGATGATATATATGATGTTAATACCAAGAAGAAAAGGTAGTTTCGATTTGTTTGATGACTTCTTTAAGGATGATGATTTCTTTTCACAAAGAACGAATGCTTTGATGAAAACTGATATCAAAGAAAAGAAAGACAAATACGTAGTGGAAATGGATTTGCCTGGATATGAGAAAGATAACATCAATATTGAATTAAATAGTGGTTATCTAACTGTATCTGCAAGTGTTAACAAAGAAACTAAAGACGGTGACGATGAGAAATATGTTCGTCAAGAAAGATTCTATGGAGAATGTTCAAGAAGTTTCTATGTTGGCGATGAAGTAGAGAAGGAAGACATCGAAGCTGAGTTTAAAAATGGAATCTTAAAAATCGATATTCCTAAAAAAGAAGAAAAGAAAATTGAAACTGCAAAAAAAATCGAAATTAAGTAGTAAAAAATAGGTAAATATTTACCTATTTTTTTGTTAAATAAATAATAGTTAGTGATATAATAATAATGTGAAAAATAGAAAGTTTATTTTAAATATTATTGCATCCTTTTCTATCTTTTTTAATTATCAATTATTATTTGAACAAAACTTATTAACGGTCTTTTGTGATAAATATTTGATATTAAGAATTTTTTTAGGTGTTATTTTTTGCTTTTTACTTGTGTTTATAAATAAAAAAGTCGCTAATAAGTACTTTAGAATATTGTCTATTATTTTTACATTATTTTTATTTATTGGTAGTGCTTATCGTTTTTATGGAACAATAACTGTTCCTTTTTATCCTAGGATGTTATTATTTACCATCATACAAGTAGTAGGTTATTATCATTTAATATTGATGATTTTAAATTACCTATATACCTTACAGAATATAGATTTTTTAAATAACAGGTTTAACTGGTTAAAATTAACCTTAACAAAGCATCCTTTGTTAGCACCATTTTTAATTTTAATAATTGCATGGAGTATATATTATGTGGCTTTTTATCCCATTATTCTGTCACCAGATCCTTCTTATCAAATAAGACAAGCTTTAGGTGAGAGAACTAAGTATTCTGATTATTCAATTCAAATTGATCCAAATGTTAATATCACTAATCATCATCCTGTTGTTCATACTTTGTTACTTGGTGGTTTTTTACGTTTAGGTAGAAGTCTTATTAATGATAATTTTGGTTTATTTCTTTATAGTTTAACACAAGGCATTTTTATGGCCTTTACTTTGGCTTATACTATTTTCTATCTACATAAAAAGGGTATGTCCTCCAGGTATTTAGTCTTGATGTTACTATGTTATGCTTTGGTACCTATGTTTCCTTTTTATGCGTTAAATGCCAATAAGGATGTCTATTACACTTTATTTATAATATGGCTTATGATGTTAATATTTGATGTAAGATATGAAAAGAAAGTCTTAAGTTTTAAAAAATCTTGTTTGTGGTTGCTAATTTTGCTATTAATTTGCTTATTTAGAAATAATGGTATTTATTTAGTTTTATTCTTATTTCCTTTTATAGTGGTTTATAATAGAGTAAATATTAGTCAAGTCTTGTTTATTTTTATGAGTTGTATCAGTATCTTTTTTGGCTATAAATTTATCTTACTTCCAAAATTGGGAATTACTGATACTAGTCCTCGGGAAAGAATGTCCATTTTATTTCAACAAACTGCTAGATATGTTATTAACCATGAAGATGAATTATCAATAAGTGATAAAAAGACAATAGATAAAATAATTGATTATGATGTTATTAAGGATAAATATAATCCTGTTTTGGCTGATCCTATTAAAAATACTTATAACAAATATGCTACCAGGGAGGATTTAAAAGCATATTATCAAGTGTGGTTTAAGGGCTTAATTAAACATCCAGTTACCTATATAGATGCTACCTTAAATAATACTTACGGTTATTTTGATGTTGGTTCGACATCTTGGTATATCTATTATAAGTACGAACCAATTGTTACAAGAGGTGGGCTAGTTGATTATCATTATAATAATTTAAGTTTTTTAAGAAGTTTTTTGGTAGCTTATGGTGGCGCTTTTCCGGTTTTTCCAGGTATTGGTCTTATTAGTAATATTGGTTTTAATAGTTGGCTAATTATTGCTTATGCATTATGGTTAATTAAAAATCGTAAACACGATTATTTTGCTTTACTTTGTCCTTTGCTAATTAGTATGCTGATTTGCGTTGCTTCCCCAGCAAATACATATTTTCGCTATGCAATGCCATTTGTTTTTACGAGTCTTTTTACCATAGGAACTTGGATATTATTAAAAAAGAAAAAGAACTAAGAAATAACTGGTTTATTACTTAGTTCTTTTTTGGCACATTTTTGGTTAGTAATAATATCATAAATATATACAGCTTTTTGTTCATAATCATAATTTTTGGATTGTTTATCAAAGTTAAAGGGGATGTCTATGTCTTTACGAATACTTTTTAAATAATTACGACCTTTGCTATTAATACCTAATAAATGCAAATAGGTAATCGGTGCTTTGGCATCTGTTTTTTTTATTCCTAAAAGGATGTGAATAAGCATCCGATTAATTTTATTATAAGTATAACGTCTAGTTTTAATTTTATTAACAAAATCTTCGATGTTATCAGTTTTAAGAATCATTTCTTTAAGACGATTTTCAATTCCTTCGTCGACATCTAAAATAGTATCTAAATCATCACTACGAACAATAATCGTTTTTAAAAGATCAAAATACTTTTGATAATCAATATCTATTATTTTATCAAAGGCCTTTTTAGGTAAGTATTTATCAATATTCTGTTTATTTTTGATTTTATGACGAATATTAGACGCACTGATAATATCCTCGCAAGAAGAGGTATCTAAATAATTACTGGTTCTTTGAATAGTCTGAGGAATAATCTTTTTATTAATTTTTAGTATTGCTTTGACATAGGATATTCCTAATAGATCATTGGGCATGAAAGAAAAGTCGGTTTTTAAACTTTGAGCAAGAGCAGTAGGATAGTTTAAACCTTTCTCTAAAAGTTTTTTTATTTCCTTAGCATAGGCTTTAGAATCACTTTCTTTGGCAATATGGATTATCTTTTCAATATCATTAGTTTCACTACCAAAAATAATCCGATTTACTTTAAGTTTGTTTAATACATAAACAGCGGCATAAGCAAAGTTATCCGCACTTTGTGTTCCATAGATAATTGGTACATCAATAACAATATCCACTTGGTGTTCAAGAGCAATCTTAGTTTTATCTTCCTTCGTTAAAATGGATATTTCTCCACGTTGTAAAAAATACCCATTTAGGGCTAAAACAATAATGCTATCTGGATATAATTCCTTTATTCTTTTGATGTGGTGAATATGTCCGTTATGAAAAGGGTTATATTCACATACAATACCAATTACTTCCAAGCCAATCACCTAGTTAAATATAGCAGTTGATAGAAAAAAAGTCAAATGTTATAATATCCAAGAAAGGGAGAAATTATGATTATAGCCGTTGTAGGTCCCACGGGGGTTGGAAAGACAAAATTAAGTGTTAAATTAGCCCAAAAATATCAGGGGATTATCGTTAATTTTGATGCTGTTCAAGTATATAAAGCTTTAGATATTGGTAGTGCTAAAGTAACCGAGCAAGAAAAAGAAGGCATTGAACATTTTTTATTAGATATTAAAAGTCCAGACGAAGAATATAGCGTTAAAGAGTATCAAGATGATGTTCGTAAAATACTTGATAAGTACCACAATCGGAATATTATTATGGTGGGTGGTACAGGCTTATATCTATGTGCAGCGTTATTTGACTATCGTTTCGAAGAAGAAAAGAAGAGTGTAACATACGATGATTTATCAAACGAGGAATTATATCAATTAGCCTTGAAAAAAGACCCTAATATGCAAATTCATCCTAATAATAGGGTTAGATTAGTTAGATTTTTAAATAAAGAAATTATTAAAAATGTTGAACCAAAGTTATTATATCCAAATGTGCATTTTATTGGTCTAACTACAAATAGGGATAAACTTTATAGTATCATTAACAATCGTGTTGATAAGATGATAGAAATGGGCCTTATTGATGAAGTAAAAAACGTGTATCATAAGTATCCTCATAGTAAAGTATTACATACCGCAATTGGGTATAAAGAAATCATTTCTTATTTAAATGGTGATACGTCTTTAGAACAAGCCATTGATATTATTAAACAAAAGAGTCGTAATTATGCTAAAAGGCAATATACTTGGTTTAATAATAAAATGGATGTTAATTGGGTAGAAACCAATTATGAGCATTTTGATGATACCGTTGAACAAGTAATTAATATTATTGAAAATAAAAAGCCAAACTTATGATAGTTTTTGGCTTTTTTCATTGAATTCAAGATAGTATTTCGGATTAAAATTATGTTCTTCGATATTTACTTCACCGGCATCAACTCTTTGTAATTCTTCGGTAGTTACTAAAAAGTATTTGTGATGGAGCATATCTTCGCCAGTGGTAGTGACTGGATCATCCCATGTTAGATCCATGTGTAACCATTCATTATTATAGTAAACAGCATTCCAAATATGTCCTGTTGCTGAATTTTGTAAATCATTGGCTGTCGTGGCTATTTTATAATTTATAACCCCAATTTTGTTTAAAAAGATTGCCATCGTATCTGTATAACCATTACAGGTAGCTAGATGATCAAATAAGGCACCATAGGCAATCGAAGAGGCAGTTGTTCGCCATTCACGTTCGGTTTGATCATACCTAGTATTATTAATAATATAATCATGCATGGTTTTAATTTTGTCGTAAGTTGAATCGGAATCTTTAATTATTAAATTCATAATACGGTCTATTTCTAAGTTAATTGCATCAATTTGTTCTTGGTTATAAACATGAATGACATTGACCGTAATTTCAGAACCAAGCATCGAGGTTCTTAACATTGTAAAACTATTAAAAGGATGAACGTAGTTGTTAATATGAGTAAGAGTTATTTCATCAGTACTAAGTTTTTCTACATCATCTAAACAACTTACATATTCACTAGGACAGTAGAAAGTAAATGTATCCCAACCGTTATTAATAATAGTATAAACAATATTTTGTAAATCTTTATAAGAATAGGGAATATAATCTTTACTAATATCTACATATAAGAAATCGTCATTTTTAATATATTCGTTGCTATCGTTAATAACTAACTGGTTGGTGTCCGTAATCTTATTAGCTAAAAAATCACTATATTTATGGCTATTTTTAGTAACATAAAAGATTGCTAAGCCGCATATGATAAGAACTAATAGTCGTTTCATTTAATATTCACCTAAAGTAATTATATCAATTATTGCATAAAAAAAGTAGTTTAAATAAACTACTTGGCATTTTTTATTTTTTGTGCTAATCTTGATTTTTCTCTATCAGAAGTATTCTTCTTAATAAGCCCTTTACTTACAGCATCATCAGTAGCCTTTTGGAATTCTTTGAATAATGTATTGGCTTTTTCTAAATCAGATTCTTTTAAAGCTTTATCAATATTCTTAATAAGATTTTTAACTCTAGCTTTTGGTTCATGATTATTTAAAGTTTTTTTAGCAATTACTTTTACAGCTTTTTTAGAACTTTTAATATTTGGCATAGAATCTCCCTTCTTTCTAAATACTTTATTATTTTATCAAATGTTTTTATAATAAGCAAGTTTTATATTATTTAGTTAAATGATTATTGTTTTTTTAATGATCTAACTTTTTGACTTACAAATGCTTCAAGTTCAGGTTGTTTTCTTTCGATATCTTGAAGTAAGGCATATTGATTTAAGAAACGATCTCTATTATGACCTGCATATTTGATTTTAAAGTATGTGTCTCCATTAATATAGTCTGTTAAGAAACGCGTTGATAATTCATAAGTAAGAACCTTAATAGATAAAACAAGGTTATTTAATTCATCTGGTGTTAGATGTTCATACATTTCTTCAAGGTAACCTTCAAGATAAGCTTTAGCGAGTTCCATATCTAAGTAAACTTTACTTAAATCGGTTTCATCTTCGAAAGAAGCGCTACAAGCAGAACGAATACCATCACCTAAGTCAAATAAACTAGAACCTGGCATAACTGTATCAAGGTCAATGACAACTTTACCTTCGCCAGTGTTTTCATCAAGCATAACATTATTTAACTTCGTATCATTATGAGTTACACGAAGAGGTATTGTTTTACCTAAAGAGGCACTTATATAAGAACACTCTTTTAATCTTGATATAATACCGACAATTTCTTCGGATAATCCGTAAGCACGGTTAGTTACCTTATTTTCAATACTTAATAATAAGTCATTAAATCTTTTTGGTGTATTATGGAAATCCTTGATTGTTTCTCCCAACATATTAACAGGAAAATCTACGAGTAATTTTTGGAAATGACCAAAAGCTTTTCCAACTTCATAAGCTAGTTTCTCAGGATTCTTAGAATCTTTAAGATTATCATATGAAATACAATTGTCAATGTAATTAAATGCACGGTAATATTCTTTTTCTCCGGCTTCATTAACATATGTACACATATTTTCACCATCACGTGTTTTGATGATATTTAAGGTTTTATGGTCTTTGTCATGCGTAGTGTCTATTTTTTTTTGTAAGAAATCAGTAACAAGTTCAATATTCTTCATAACTAAATATGGTTCTTGGAAAACTGTTGAGTTAACTTTTTGAACAACATATTTATCTAAAGTATTACCATTTTCATATATTAAGATATATGTTTTATTAATATTTCCTTGTGTATTTTCAATTACTTTAACTAGTTTACCCCTAAAATTAAATTGTTTAGCAATGTCTTCAATCATGCATATCCCTCCGTATAAAAATTTATTATATTATAAGTTAATTAAAAATGCAAACATATTAGTCAATTTGACATTTTTTGCTTTCTTTCTAATATATAATCATGATGGTGAAAATAAATGGGACATTTTAAGTCGATTAGTCGTAAACAAAGACAAACAAGACGTTTTATCTATGGAATCATAATTGTTTTATTTATATTGTTTTTTGCTTATTTTTGTAAAAGTAAATGGCAAGTAAAAAAGACATATTTAAAAGAAATATTAAGTCTATATATGCAAATTGATTTAAAACAAACTAATAATTATGAGTCTTCAAGAGAAACTAAGTCGATAGAGAATCATTCTTATCATTATATGGAAGATGTTAATAATCCTCTTGTATATATTTATAACTCTCATCAAAGTGAAAAGTATGCTTATAATAATGCTTTTAATATTGATTATGATGTTTTATTTGCTAGTCAATTACTAAAAACTTACTTGGATGACTATCAAATTCCCTCAGTGGTGGAGATGACTTCAATAGTTGACTTACTTAATAAGTATCATTATCAGTATTCTCAAAGTTATGAAGTTAGTAGATTATTACTTGAACAAGCTAAAAATAATTATCCTTCATTAAGATACTATATTGATTTGCATCGTGATTCTTCGGATTATGATATTACGACATGTGTGATAACTGATAAAAAATATGCTCGCTTTTTATTTGTGATAGGTCTTGATCATGATAATTATGAAAAAAATGAAATAATCATTAGAACTTTGAATGATAAGTTAAAAGAACAAAACGAATGTTTATCACGGGGTATTATGAGAAAGTCAGGAAATGGAGTAAATGGGATATATAATCAAGACTTTGATCAAAATGTTATGTTAATTGAGGTTGGCGGTCAATACAATAGCATCGAAGAGGTAAATAATTCTTTGGCTGTTTTAGCGATGGTTTTAGCTAACTATATAAAGGAAGATATATAATGAATAATAAAATGCATCCCTTTTTTAAAATACTTATTGTTTTCTTTGGCATTTATGTTGTTTTATTTATTTTAAATGAAACAGGTTATTATGAAAAATCAGTTCGCAGTAGAACAACTTTAACAGAACAAAAAAGGTTAGAATTTGAACAAGACATCGAAGAAGGTAAAGTTATTGATGTCATTAGTTATTTACCAGAAAAACAAGATTATGCAAATATTCTTACCAAAAGTGCTAATTATTTGGAAAAAGAATTAGGTATTATTGTTGATGATCGGATGGAAGATATCTGGCATTTTTTAAAGGCTTTGTTTATTGGCTAATAATATTGTATAATACTTGTTGGTGAAGAGCATGGATGAATCACGAATTAGAAATTTTTCAATTATAGCCCATATAGATCATGGAAAAAGTACTCTAGCTGATCGAATTTTGGAACTTACCAATGTTGTATCTAAAAGACAAATGCAAGATCAAATATTGGATAGTATGGATCTTGAAAGAGAAAGAGGTATAACGATTAAGCTAAATGCTGTTAAGTTAGATTATCAATATCAAGGTCAAACATATAATTTGAATTTAATAGATACTCCAGGGCATGTCGATTTTTCTTACGAAGTATCACGTAGTTTAGCAGCTTGTGAAGGTGCTATTTTAGTTGTGGATGCTTCTCAAGGTATTGAAGCTCAAACGTTAGCTAATTTATATTTAGCAATGGAAGATGACTTACAAATAATTCCCGTTATTAATAAAATTGATTTACCTAATGCAGATATTCCTAAAGTTAAAAAAGAATTAATGAGTGTTTTAGGTTTTAAAGAAGAAGAAATAATTTTATGTAGTGGTAAGACAGGTGAGGGAGTAAAAGAATTGCTTGATGCTGTCGTTGAAAGAATTAATCCACCGGTTATTAACAAAAAAGCTAAGACAAGAGCCCTTATTTTTGATAGTTATTTTGATTCTTATCGAGGTGTCGTTTTACTTGTTAAAATTGTTGATGGAACTATCAAAGTTAAAGATAAAATTAAAATGATGGCCATGCATTCAACATTTGAAGTAACTGAAGTTGGCGTAAATATGATTAATAATGTTCCTTTAGAGGAACTATCTTCCGGGATGGTTGGTTATATTTGTGCATCCATTAAAGAAATTGATAAAGTAGCTGTAGGTGATACTGTTACAGTCGAAGGAAATGAAGCAGATACTCCTTTAGCAGGGTATAAAAAAATGAAACCAATGGTTTTCTCAGGAATATTCCCAACAGAATCTAATCGTTATGACGAATTAAAAGAGGCTTTAGAAAAACTAAAATTAAATGATGCTTCCTTAACTATCGAACCAGAAACATCAGTTGCTTTAGGATTTGGCTTTCGAACTGGTTTTTTAGGTTTACTACATATGGATATTATTCTAACTAGACTAGAAAGAGAATTTAATCTTGATACTATTGCAACTAGTCCATCGGTAGTTTATAAAGTTACCTTAACAAATGGCGAAGTAATTGAAATTGATTCTCCCCATAAAATGCCAGATAAGGCCAAAATTAGTAAAATTGAAGAACCATATATTTATACTAATATTATTGCTCCGAGTGAGTATATTGGTCCGATTATGACTCTTTGTCAAAATAAAAGAGGTATTTATAAAACAACTGATTATATTGATGAATCAAGAGTTAATATTCATTATGAAATTCCCCTTGGAGAAATTGTTTATGATTTTTATGATAAATTAAAGAGTTCGACGAAAGGATATGCTTCCTTTGACTATGAGATTTCTGATTACAAAGAAAGTAATTTAGTTAAAATGGATATTTTATTAAATGGGGAAGCAGTTGATGCACTTTCTGTTATTGTTCATAAAGATTTTGCTTATTCTAAAGGAAGAGCAATTACCAATAAACTTCGAACATTAATTCCAAGACAAATGTTTCAAGTACCAATTCAAGCTAGTATTGGCTCAAGTATTATTGCTAGAGAAAATATTCCAGCGATGCGAAAAAATGTTTTGGCAAAGTGTTATGGTGGCGATGTTTCACGGAAAAGAAAACTATTAGAAAAACAAAAGGAAGGAAAGAAAAGAATGAAGATGGTAGGTTCTGTTGAAGTACCTCAAGAGGCATTCTTAGCGGTATTAAGTGATGATGAGTAATGAAGAAGTATTAGAAATTGTTCAATTGATCGATAATCAAATGGATAATATCCATGATTTTAATCAAGAAACAAGAAAAGAAAGAAAAATGCGTATAGTCGCAGAACTTTTCTTAAGAACTAATGGCCTTTATTCTGACATCCAATTAGAGCAAATTTTAAGAGAAGCTAATCAAGTATATAGTAACATTCCTGTTGTTTCTAGTTCTTCGATTGGTCGTTATTTAATTGATGAAAATCTTCTTACATATATTGGCGAAGATAAATATCGTTATATCTTAGAAAAAAGAAAACAAAACCTTTTGGCTGCGAAAGCAAAGGGTGGTCAACATTTTGCTGAAAATAATGTATCTCTTAAAGATAAAAATGGGGAATTTATAGGTAGTATTCCTAAAAGGTAAATAAATATTTATGCAAGAAAAATCTGTTTACATTCATATTCCTTTTTGTAAGAAAATCTGTTCTTATTGTGATTTTTGTAAATTTATTTATAACTCTAAATGGGTTGATGATTATTTAATTGCTTTAAAAAAAGAAATTGAGGACCATTATCAATGGGAAACAATTAAAACACTTTATATCGGAGGTGGAACTCCCAGTTCTCTTGATGAAAAGCAATTAAATAATCTTTTTCAAATGTTAAAAATTTTTAAGTTAGCTAGTAATTATGAATTTACTTTTGAATGTAACTTAAACGATATAAATGATAAATTAATTAATGTATTGGTTAAAAATGGGGTAAATCGTCTTAGTATTGGTATTGAATCATTTGATTTAGATAATTTACAATTTATGAACCGAACTGCTTCCTTCGAAGAGGCCCAAAAGAAAATAAAACTATGTAAAGAAATAGGTCTTAATAATATCAACATTGATTTAATATATGCTCTTCCTAATGAAAGTATTGAAGTATTAAAAAAAGATTTAGATTACTTTATTAAATTAGATATATCCCATATTAGTACCTATAGTTTAATGATTGAAAATCATACAATGTTAAGTTATCAAAATATCAAACCTATTGATGAAGACCTAGATGCTAAAATGTATGAATTAATATGTAATACACTAAAGAAAAAGGGTTTTATTCATTATGAAATAAGTAATTTTGCAAGAGAAGGCTTTGAATCTAAGCATAACCTAGTTTATTGGAATAATGAAGAGTATTATGGATTCGGTTTAGGAGCAAGTGGTTATCTTAATAATGTAAGATACACTAATACTCAAAATTTAAATGATTATTTAAAAGGTAAAACCATTTTAGAAGAAGAACATTTATCTCAAAAAGAAACTATGGATTATGAAATAATGCTTGGTTTAAGAAAAATAAAGGGTATTAATCTTGAAAAATTTTATGAAAAATACCATGTTCAATTACAAGAAGAATATCCAATAGATAATTTGATAAAAGAAAAAAAATTAATTATTAAAAATGGTAATATTTTTATAAATCCGGACAAACTATATATTATGAATGAAATATTAGTAAAACTATTATAGAAAGGATTTATATGCTCTTAGATCTAAAAGTATTAAATGGCCGTCTTACTCCTGATTTTTCCAGTGATTTATATAGTTATATCATTGAAGTAGAGGACGTTGATCAATTAGAATTGGATTTAAAAGTAGATAAAGACTTACCTGTAACTATTTATGGAAATGATTATTTAACCGAAGGAGAAAACCATGTTCTTATTGAAATATTTGATGAAAGGGTAGTTACTTATACCTTAATAGTCTATAAAAAAGAAGAACAAATGGTAGCTAAAGTAGAGGATAATACCTCAAAAATAGAGATTAATGCCAAAAATCTCATACTAGAGGATATACTAACTCCTGGAATTATAACGATTTGTTTTGTTATTATTGTTATTCTATATTCAGTCATCTTTCATAAAAAATAAGGAATGTCTATTAAGACATTTTTTAAATTGTAAATAACTTTAAAATAAGTTATACTTTCTATAGTAGGAGTTCATATGAAAAGAAATAATATAATTTTAATGAGTATAGCAATCGTAATTTTATTAACCATTATTACGTTTGCAACCTATGCATACTTTTCAACGGGAAATATGAATATCACAAACGTAGCTAATGCAAACACAGTTACAGAGCGAAATAACATGGTATTTGATACCTTAGGTGGAGGAATGCAATTAAACATAACGGCAGCGAATATGGTGCAAGCCAATAATGGAACCGTAGCGGCCAATAATTCAACGACTTTAACGGTTAATTTCACAGCCAACACTGATTATAGTATGGTATGTACGTATGACATTATCTATGAATGGACAAGTACTGATAAGTATACAGCACATACAAGTGGAGTAACATCAAATGAATTTACTATTCAAGGAACACTTGCAAATAATGCGCATGTATCACAAGGAACAAACAGTATAAGTAGTGAAACAGACCTTTCAAGTTTAACATATACAAATTATGCCGCAACAGTGGTAAGTGGAGCG